>QWCE01020593.1_pt1 | contig 13242 bp, 11 predicted proteins | sample 1972531 | NCBI WGS metagenome assembly QWCE01 (sample SAMN09866716, study PRJNA288562) | Human gut metagenome isolate term4_stool, whole genome shotgun sequencing... | reverse complement strand
GAGTTGATCAGCTCAGACATCATCTTGACGCGACCCTTCTTGGTAGCCTTACCCCAGGGGTTCTCGAAGTCCTTACCCATCAGGATGATACCACCACGCGGACCTCTCAGGGTCTTGTGTGTCGTGGAGGTGACAATGTGGGCGTACTTCACCGGGTTAGCGAGGAGACCGGCAGCGATGAGTCCGGCAGGGTGAGCCATATCGATCATCAGGATAGCGCCTACGCTATCTGCGATCTCACGCATGCGCTTGTAGTCCCACTCACGAGAGTAGGCAGAGGCACCACCGACGATGAGCTTCGGGTGGGTCTCCTTGGCCTTGCGCTCCATATCGTCGTAGTCGACACGACCGTCCTCCTTACGTACACCGTAGGCAACGGGGTGATAGAGGATACCGGAGGCGTTGACGAGCGACCCGTGGGTCAGGTGACCGCCGTGATCGAGGTTGAGACCCATGAAGGTGTCACCGGCGTTGAGGCAAGCCTGGAAGACAGACATATTGGCCTGAGCGCCGGAGTGAGGCTGCACGTTGGCATACTCAGCATCGTAGAGCTTCTTGATGCGATCGATAGCCAGCTGCTCGCTCTGATCCACGATCTGACAGCCACCATAGTAGCGCTTGCCGGGATAGCCCTCAGCGTACTTGTTGGTCATGATGCTACCCATAGCGCGGAGTACCTCTTCGCTAACGAAGTTCTCTGACGCAATCAGCTCCACACCGCGCTTCTGGCGCAGACGCTCCTGGTCGATCAGGTCAAAAATCTGTTGATCTCTTTTCATGATGAAAAAGGTTGAAAGTTTATTGGTTTACAGTAGTTTACTTCAAGACGTAGAAATATCCACTCCCTTATGCAAATCTAATCATAATTAGCGAGCCTAACAATGCGAATGGGTGCATGCTTGAGTCAAGTTCTAACTACCAGCCATCACAGGTATGGCAGGCGACTGGTGAGGTGAAACAATATACTGCTCGTCAGCATAAAAGGATCCCTAATTTCTATTACCGGTAATAGTTGAGACTATAGTCGGTATTAGTCAAGACTATTACCGGTAATAGTTTTGACTAATACCGATATTAATCTGAGGGCATCACTTTTAGAGTTTCTAATACCCTTGCTTCTGCCATAGGGGCACAACAAAAAAAGGAGAGACTCCCGCATTTGGGAACCTCTCCTTAGAACCAGAACGGTACGATAGTCCTTTATCAGTCTATCTGACCAAACTTAGCCTTGATAAACTCGCGATTGAGACGTGCGATATTGGAGATCGAGATGCTCTTCGGACACTCCATCTCACAGGCTCGGGTATTGGTACAGTTACCGAAGCCCAGCTCGTCCATCTTGGCCACCATAGCGCGTGCGCGCTTCTTCGCCTCTACCTTTCCCTGAGGAAGGAGAGCAAACTGGCTCACCTTGGCACTGACGAAGAGCATGGCAGAGCCGTTCTTACAAGCAGCTACGCAAGCACCACAGCCAATGCAGGAGGCTGCATCGATAGCGAGCTCAGAATTGACTCTCGAGACGGGGATCGCATTTCCGTCAGGGGCGGAGCCGGCATTCATCGAGATGAAGCCACCGGCCTGCTGGATCTTGTCGAATGAAGATCTGTCCACCATCAGGTCACGGATGACCGGGAAGCCGGCAGAGCGCCATGGCTCTACGGTGATGGTGTCGCCACTCTTCCAGTTACGCATATAGAGCTGACAGGTGGTCGCTCCGGGGATCAGACCGTGAGGGTGACCATCAACGTACATCGAGCAGGCACCACAGATACCCTCGCGACAGTCATTGTCATAGACGACCGGATCCTTACCCTCGCGGATGAGCTGATCATTGAGCATATCGATCATCTCGAGGAAGGAAGCATTCTCATCGACATGCTTCACCTCATAGGTCTCGAAGTGACCCTTCTCATGACGGTTGCGCTGACGCCAAACCTTAACTTTAATGTCTATAAACTTATCCATAATCCTAAGTGCGTCGTCTCTATTATGCCTTCTTGTAATTACGTGTCTGAGGCACTACATACTCATAGTTCAGATCCTCCTTGTACATCACCGGGGGCGTGTCCTCACCGGTATAAGCCCAGCAGGAGACATAGCTGAAGTCCTTGTCGTTACGGAGGGCCTCATTCTCCTCCGTCTGGTACTCCTCTCTGAAGTGGGCACCACACGACTCCTTGCGGTCAAGCGCATCGTGAGCGATCAGCTTACCCATCTCGATGAAGTCAGCGAGACGCCAAGCCTTCTCGAGCTCAGTATTGAGGTCCTCGATCTCACCAGGGATACGGACGCGGGTCCAGAAAGTCTTGGTCAGCTCATCAAGCTTGCGAAGTCCCTCCTTGAGACTAGCCTCATTTCGACTCATACCGCAGTGCTCCCAGAGGATGGCGCCAAGCTTCTTGTGGATGTCGTCCACGGTCAGATCGCCCTGGATACTCATCAGCTTCTTCTCACGCTCGTGTACCTCCTTCTCTGCCGCCTCAAACTCAGGTGCATTGATATCGACATGACCCAGCTCGATCTGGTCTGCTAGGTAATTCTGCATCGTATAAGGTAGCACGAAGAAGCCGTCTGCCAAGCCCTGCATAAGCGCAGATGCGCCGAGACGGTTGGCTCCGTGGTCGGAGTAGTTGCACTCACCGATAGCGAAGAGACCGGGGATCGTGGTCTGCAGCTCGTAGTCGACCCAGAGACCGCCCATAGTGAAGTGGACAGCGGGGAAGATCTCCATCGGGTAGGTGTACGCATCCACATCCGTAATCAGCTTGTACATATCGAAGAGGTTACCATACTTGGCAGTGATCGCCTCACGTCCCAGTCGCCGGATCGGCTCGGAGAAGTCGAGATAAACGGCCTCTCCGGTACCGACACCATATCCGGCATCACAGCGCTCCTTAGCAGCACGTGATGCTACGTCACGAGGTACCAGGTTACCAAATGCAGGATAGCGACGCTCCAGATAGTAATCGCGATCCTCCTCGGGGATGTCGAGGGCAGTCTTCTTGTGATTGCGGATTGCCTCTGCGTCCTCCTTCTTCTTGGGTACCCAGATGCGGCCATCGTTACGGAGTGACTCGGACATTAGAGTCAGCTTGGACTGATAGTCGCCCTGCTTGGGGATACATGTGGGGTGGATCTGTACCATACAGGGGTTAGCGAAGTAGGCACCCTTCTTATAGCACAGCCACGCTGCAGATCCGTTGCATGCCAGAGCGTTGGTGGTGAGGAAGTAAGCATTACCGTAGCCACCTGTAGCGACTACGACACGATTGGCGAGCGTACCACCGTACTCACGAGCAAAGGGGACACCCATTGCCACACACTGATCAATAATGTCAGCCGAGACCTCAGCCAGACGATGGACATTAGCCTCACGAGAGCGGTAGTCGCCTCCCTTGATCGTATCATAGAAGAGACGGTATACCGAGTCACCGTCATTCTGATAGTTCTTAGCTGCATTGATACCTCCCTGAGCGGCTACAGAGTGAGCGCGACGGGGGCTGTCGGTGATGCAGAAGGACTTGACGTGAAACCCGAGCTCAGCGAGTGAAGAGGCAGCAGAGGCACCGGCGAGACCGGTTCCCACGACGATGATATCTAGCTTGCGCTTATTGGCAGGATTGACCAGCTTCTGATGGCCCTTGTAATTGGTCCACTTCTCTGCAAGAGGTCCCTCAGGGATCTTGGCGTCCAGTTTCTTGGCAGGATCCATATTTATATCTTGTATAGACATAGTCATTGGTATAAAACGATGCGTGAAACAATCAGATCAGAAGCCGTAGTACTGCGATGCGGGGATCTCACCGGCTGCACCCAGGTGCCAGATGTTACCGACCTCGGGCCACACGCCTACTGACTTGAGATAAAAGGCGATGGCAACGAAGGCAAACATGATAAGGATAAGCGTTGCAAAGACGTAGCCGATCGTCTTCCAGATGTTGATCCACTTCTTATTATTAAGCCCCACAGTCTGAGCTGCACTCCAGATACCATGAGAGAGGTGGAACCATATGGCGCAGAACCAGAGCAGATCGGCACCATAAATTGGACAACCGGATTTGTCCCCAGGAAGTGGGCTATCTCATTGTAGCCCTCAGCCGAGAAGACTGCCACCAGGTTCATTGCTCCATGGAAAAGCAGAAAGAGGAAGAAACAGACGCCGGTGACACTCATCACCACCTTCCTTCCGATAGAAGAATTAGTCAACCACATGGGATTTAATAAAAACTGTTGTTGGTATTCGAAGTTACATCGTCGTGAGACAATCAGTCAGTGTTGCAAATTTAGCCCAATTCCACGAGCTTCCCAAGAAGATTATCTACTTATTTCCATAATTACAACTCTAGACCTAAGAGCGGGACGAGAAGGAGGACAATAGGTATAAAAGCAGACGTAATAACGGACACGAGCCGACACAGAACGGACACATAAGAAACATATGATGACAGATTTCTTACCAGCACTCTATCCCTCTCACCTACTCGACCCAACAAGATCGAGCAGCTCCACAATCCAAATGATTAATTTTTTTCTTATCTTTATCGTCGAAACGAGAGAACTTCAGTGATCTCTCTGATATATTTGTTTTCACTCTTCATACACATACCAATATGCGACTTAATCTCACATCACAAATCTCCCTCGAGCAGGTAGAGGAGAGGCTCTACAAGCCTCGCAACAAGTACGAGGAGACCATGCTGACCAGCTACGAGCGGATCCCCACCCGTCATAAGAAGGGGGAGCTCTCCTTCGAAGGCGTCCACATCTTCCCGCTCTATGAGTTTTACCCCCTACTTAATGACAACGAGGGGGTTTTAGCTCATCTCAAGGAGGAGTTTATCGACAAAATCTCCATCCCCGGAGCCAACGTACACCACTTTGAGATAGGCACCGACAAGGACGACATACCCTCATCCTGGGCTAAGTATGAGCAGAAGCTCAGCGAGCTGGGCGGCTTCGATCTCTGCCTCATGGGGATCGGGCAGCGCGGCACCGTGGCGACAAATGCCCCTGGAGACGTACTGAGCTCTTCCTTCCACCTCGTGGTGCTGGACGACACCTCGCGCAACGAGGCAATCAGCTCCTTCAACCTGTCCGACAACGTCCCAGAGACCGCAGTCTCTGTCGGGATGAATGAGATCAAGGCAGCCAAGCGCGTAGTGCTGCTAGCATGGGGCGAGTCAAAGAAGGAGATCCTCCGCAAGGTGGTCGAGGAGCCTCAGGACGACGACATCCCGGCATCTATCTTTCAGACCCACAATAGGGCAAGTGTCTACACCGATCTGGAGGCAGCTGACGAGCTGACTCGGATCCACACCCCCTGGAGAGTGACCTGGAACCTTCCACCGACTCGTCAAGCACGGACACGACGTGCATGTCGCTTATGAGACCTCGGGAAACATTGCCGTCAATGACGAGGAGGTGATCCGCTACATCGACTTTGTCCATGCCCTCTATCAGAACGAAGGTCGTGAGGACGACGAACTCTGCAAGAAGCTCCTCGAGACGCGGCGTTACCTTACTGAGATCAAGAGAGAGGGGGACAATGAGACGGACGAGACCCGCTACCTCAAGGGGACTATCCGTCGCCAGGAGGCCCGCACTGCGGATCGACACGTGGGGCTAAAGGATGACCACGTCCACTTCCTTGATCTCCCCTTCTATGAGACCGGTGCCATCAAGAAGAAGCCTCTCTCAGAGGAAGATGTGCTGATCGTCAAGGACTTCATCCAGGGGATCAAGCCACATATGATCTTCGTGGCCGGAGACCTCCGCGACCCACATGGCACACACCGCGTAGCTACCAATGCCGTACTTGCGGCTCTCGATGAGCTGAAGGGCGAAGCGTGGCTCAAGGACTGCCGCATCTGGATGTACCGAGGTGCCTGGGCAGAGTGGAATATCGATGACATCGAGATGGCTGTACCGATGAGTCCGGAGGAGCTCCGATTCAAGAGAGACTCGATCCTCAAGCATCAGACACAGATGGACGCAGCACCCTTCCAGAGGCACGGCGAAGATCTATCATGATCTCGGATTTGCCCGATATGAGGCTATTGAGGCCTTTGTGCAGTATCATCCGGTAGACTAAGGTTTCCCCAGAGTGGGACGCCCCCCTGTTTCTCGCAGGTTCATGGTCTTCGAGACCATGAACCTGCGACTTGTTTTGGGCACTCCATTCGGGAGCAAAATGTACCTACGCTCTGAGAGGCTATTCTTTTACCGGTAATAGTGAGTACTAATATCGGTATTAGTGTTCATTATTACCGGTATTAGTTCGGAGCGAGACCGATCATACCGGATGACTTACTCAGAAGCGCCGGTGCAGCAAATGGAGATCAAAAACGTGGGTAGTGTCAAGTAATTTACTCATCTTTGTAAGGCAGAGCGGGTTGATCCAACTCCGCAACAGTATAGACTAACTTAATACACCAACCTTTATACAACAACTGAGCAAGACGGCAACGTCTGACAAGTATTTGTCTTATGAAGAATGTCCTTATCATTGGCTCGACCGGACAGATCGGGTCAGAGTTTACGATGAAGCTGAGGAGCATCATCCCCAATGGTCAAATCATCGCCGGGTATATCCCCGCAGCCCCCGTCAAGGGAGAGCTCAAGGAGAGTGGTCCCTCAGAGATCGTAGACATCACCAACGCACAGCAGATCGCTGATGTGGTGGAGAAGTATGATGTCGATACCATCTATAATCTCGCTGCACTCCTATCGGCAGTGGCAGAGGCAAAGCCTCAGCTCGCCTGGCACATCGGTATCGGCGGACTCTGCAACGTCCTCGAGGTGGCGAGAGAGAAGAAGTGCGCCGTCTTCACCCCCAGCTCCATCGGCTCCTTCGGTCCCTCCACACCTAAGGACAAGACACCTCAGGACACCATCCAGCGCCCCACTACGATGTACGGCGTGACGAAGGTATCCGGAGAGCTGCTGAGCGACTACTACTTTAAGAGGTTTGGTGTCGACACCAGGTCTGTACGCTTCCCCGGGCTGATCTCCAATGTCACTCTCCCCGGTGGCGGTACGACCGACTACGCTGTGGATATCTACTACAAGGCCGTGCAGGACGGGAGCTTCGTCTGCCCGATCAAGGCCGGCACCTATATGGATATGATGTACATGCCAGATGCTCTCCGCGCCATGTACGAGATCTTCGAGGCTGATCCCGCCAAGCTAAAGCACCGTAACTCCTTCAATATCGCAAGCATGAGCTTCGATCCGGAGATGATCTACGCTGCCATCAAGAAGCAGATGCCCGACTTCACCATGACCTATGAGGTGGACGAGCTCCGCCAGGGCATCGCAGAGTCATGGCCCAACTCTCTCGACGACAGCTGCGCCAGAGAGGAGTGGGGCTGGAAGCCTGAGTATGACCTCGACTCCATGACTACGGATATGCTGAGTGTACTCAAGGAGAGATACAGCAAGTAAGTAATATAGTGGAGCATGGAGACCTCACGACAGTTTTCACTCCACTGATAGTGGAGCCATTCCTCTGAGTGATCGGAGGCGATGACGCTCCTGTTTTTCTAACCAACAAATTATTCTTACCATGAAATTCAAACTCATAGACCTACCCTACGCAAAGGATGCGCTGGAGCCTGTGATGAGCGAGGAGACTGTTTCTCTTCACCACGGCAAGCACCTCAATGGCTACGTCAACACTCTGAATAAACTGATCGAGGGCACCGACTTCGAGGACAAGTGCCTCAAGTCTATTGTCAAGGAAGCTGACGGCAAGATGTACAATCAGGCCGGACAGATCCTCAATCACAACCTCTTCTTCCTGCAGCTCCGTCCCAAGGACGAGGCCAAGAAGGCACCTACCGGCAGGCTGCTGGAGGCGATTGAGAAGGAGTGGGGCTCCTTTGAGGACTTCAAGCAGAAGTTCCAGGAGGAGGCCGCCGGACTCTTCGGCTCTGGATGGGCATTCCTCGTCGCTGACAAGGATGGGAAGCTCAGCATCGACAAGGGCTCAAACGCCTATAACCCCATCACCAAGGATCTTTGCCCGCTGATGACCGCCGATGTCTGGGAGCATGCTTACTATGTGGACTACCGCAACGTGCGCGCAGACTTCCTCAAGGCACTCTGGGAGATCATCGACTGGAAGACCGTGGAGGAGTGGTACACAGAGCCGGAGAAGGCTGTAAAGTGCGCCTGCAAGGCCAGCAAGGCTGAGTAAGCACTGATATCATAATATCAAGCAAAAGGGGCTGCACCGCCAATGGCGATGCAGCCCCTCTTGTATTTCAGTCGTCAGAGTCAGTCGTCCACCTTGTCCGAGATAGCACTCATGGAGTCTGAGACAAAGCGATCCAGCGCCTCACCTCGCAGCAGACCGCTCGCAAGGAGTCCGAGATCGATCAGGCGCTCGATCACCGGCTGTCCGGCAGCAAAGTCGGCATAAATGGTGCCGAGCTTGGCATCCAGCTCATCGATATGGGCATTGGTCTCCTTGAGATCCTCCTGGAGAGACTTCTTCTTTGCCTCATCGGGCTTATTCTTGTCGTCGTAGAGCTGACTATCTATCTCAGCTCGCCGAGCGACATAGCCATTTCGGTCACCCATCAGCTGAGTGTAGGTACCGATCTGATCTGAGGAGCGGAATTTCTTCAGGACCGCACCCTCATCCTTGCGTACGAGATTCTCCAGCGTGTCACTGTCGACACTGACGAAGTGGCTATCCTCCGACTTCTGCTCCAGCATCCCGATCAGGTGCATGTCGAGGGGTCCATTGAGCAGGAGCACGCTGTAGCCCTTGTCCTTGGCCGCACGTATATAGCTATACTGACGATCCGGATCCTGAGCGTAGAGGTGGACCACCTTCTTGTCCTTATCGGTCTGGTTGCCCTCGATCAGATTCTTGTACTCCTCAAGAGTGTAGTACTTATCATCGGTGTCCTTGAGGAGCAGGATACCCTTAGCCCTCTCTGCAAACTTCTCATCCGTAAGCATGCCATACTTCACGAAGAGATCAAGTGCAGGCCACTTCTCCTCGTAGGCGGCACGATCGGACTTGAAGAGCTCTGCCAGCTTGTCTGCTACCTTGCGTGTGATATAGGTCGAGATCTTCTTTACTCTCGCATCGGACTGGAGATAGCTGCGACTCACATTGAGCGGGATATCCGGCGAGTCGATCACGCCATGGAGGAGATTGAGGAAGTCGGGGACGATTCCCTCGACATTATCGGTCACGTAGACCTGGTTGCAGTAAAGCGAGATGTTGCTCTTCTGCATATCGAGGTTTGACTTGATCTGAGGGAAGTACAGGATCCCGGTCAGGTTGAATGGGTAGTCAATATTGAGATGGATCCAGAAGAGCGGCGCATCATTACCTGGGAAGAGCGTCCTATAAAACTCCTTGTAATCCTCATCAGTGAGGGAGGCGGGCTGCTTGATCCACGTTGGATCCGTCTCATTGATCACCCGAGGCTTATCCGTATCGACCTGCTTGCCATCCTTCCACTCCTTCTCCTTCCCGAAGACGATCGGCACAGGGAGGTAGCTGCAGTACTTCTTGAGCAGCGCTAGGATGCCGATCTCTTCTCTGCCTCCTCCATCTGGTACTCAGGATTGCCCTCGCAGGACCAGCGGATACTGGGAGCCGTCTCGTCGTAGCTCTGAGTGTAGATCTCCACCCTGTCGGATACCATAAAGGAGGAGTAAAATCCGAGACCAAAGTGACCAATGAAACTGTGCTGGTCCTCGTACTTCTTGACAAACTCCTCGGCACCGCTGATGGCGATCTCATTGATGTACTTATGGATCTCATCGGCAGTCATACCGATACCATTATCCGATATAATCAGCTTGTCGCCATCGATCTTCACCTCCACCTGGAGATCCCCGACTTCGCCGGAGTATCGGGAACATATTGTCGCTCGTCACGCCAATCTTCCCTGTCGTCTGATTTTTATCCATGATCTATATGTATGACTTAGTCTTTCGTTCATATCTCACTAGGCAAAGTCAGTGCCAAAGAGCCGGACCGTCTGGAGTGTCAGAAACATTAGTGGTACATTTGTCTATCGCAGATGATCAAGTGACCCAAGCATGAATACCAACCTACCCCCATTAGCTGAGCGAATGAGACCGACCACTCTGGACGGCTACTTCGGTCAGGATGAGCTCGTCCGTCCCGGCGGTCCCATATACGACATGCTGGCAACGGGACTGCTCCGGTCCTTCATCCTATGGGGGCCGCCGGGAGTGGGCAAGACCACCCTGGCGAGGATCGTAGCAAAGCACTTCGACCTACCCTTCTTTACCCTCAGTGCGGTCAGCTCGGGAGTCAAGGAGGTCCGTGATGTGATCAAGCAGGCCGAGGACTACCGCAAGGGACTTTTTGCTCAGGGCGCACCGATACTCTTCATCGACGAGATCCACCGCTTCAGCAAGTCTCAGCAGGACTCTCTGCTACATGCTGTGGAGCAGGGTAGTGTGGTGCTGATCGGTGCAACAACGGAGAATCCCTCATTTGAGGTGATACGTCCCCTCCTCTCTCGGTGCCGTGTGCTGGTGCTGAAGCCTCTCACGCAAGAGGATCTGGACAAGCTCTTGCAGTACACTATCACCAGAGACGAGATACTGAAGGAGTATGAGATGAAGATAGAGTCCACGGATGCACTCTTTGCCGCCTCGGGGGGTGACGCTCGGAAGTTCCTCAATATCCTTGAGCTCCTCGCTACCACCCCCGAGGCCCTCGAGCAGAAGTGCGTGACCATCTCTGACGAAGTGGTAGCTCAGCAGATACAGAGCAATCCTGGTGTGTACGACAAGGGGGGAGAGATGCACTATGACATCATATCCGCATTTATCAAGAGTATACGAGGTAGCGATCCTGATGCTGCCATATACTGGCTCTCCCGGATGATCGACGGAGGGGAGGACCCAAAGTTCATCGCACGTCGTCTGGTGATATCTGCCTCCGAAGATATCGGTCTCGCCAATCCTAATGCTATGCTGATCGCAGAGGCAGCCTTTACCGCAGTAGAGCGCATCGGCTGGCCTGAGGGACGCATTCCACTGGCTGAGGCTACGATCTACCTTGCCTCCTCTCCGAAGAGTAATAGCGCCTACTTAGCCATCAATAAAGCACTCTCCTACGTCAGAGAGCAACCGCCCCACCCTGTCCCTATGCACCTGAGGAATGCGCCTACCGAGCTCATGGATGAGCTGGGGTATGGCAAGGGGTACATCTATCCTCACGACTATAAGGGGCACTATGCAAGTCAGCAATATCTGCCTGACGAAGCGGTAGGGACTTCATTCTGGATCCCGGCAGACAGTACAGCAGAAGCGCAGCTGGTCGATCGACTTAATAGGATGAAGGGGTCACAGCTGTGATCCACTCTGGGCAGAGGACAGCAGTTCTATGCGACAGAGAAAGACACAGTATCGAATAAAACGAAAGAAGGGCTGGCTCCAGAAAGTGGAGCTAGCCCTTACTCGTCTGTGCTGTCTGAGAAACCTGCAACAGACAGTGTTGTCACTTATTGGAGCTGGTGGTTCACAGCCAGTGGGCCATAAAGTCGCTCATCTCCTTGGGGCACGATCCCAATTGTGATCTTTGTAGTTAGTCTTATAATAGGTGTCCCCATTGATATAGTCTGTGAGGAAGCGGACCGCCTGCATATAGGTCATCATACGACCGCCATAGGGGATAAGTCGGATCTCCGTCTCAGAGAGGAAGCTGCTTGCGGAGGACATATAGCCCTCGACGTAGGACTTGAAGATCGCCATGTCCACATCGATCTTGGACTCGTCAGTCTCATCCTCAGCACCGGTATTCACGGCAGTGCGGATGAAGTCTCCAACATCGGACAGGATAAAGCCGGGCATCACGGTATCAAGGTCGATGACCGTCAGCACCTCCCCGGACTCCTTATCGAAGAGGATATTGTCCACCTTGGTGTCGAGGTGATTGATGTGCTTCGGCAGTGTCCCCTCCTCATAGAGTCGCTCCTGTAGCAGCATATCATCTGACCGGTCGTCAATGGCCTTGATGAGCTTCTTGACTCGATCCTCCTGCACTCTGCCGACACGATCCTCCTTGATCGCATCAGCGAGCTCCTGCAGGCGAAATGCCATATCGTGGAAGTGAGGGATCGTGTCCCCAAGCGTGCCCTCCGGAATGTCGGAGAGACGGCTCTGGAAGTCGCCGAAAGCCCTTCCGGCCGAGCGTGCTGACTCCGGTGTGACCACATCCACGGTGACTGACCCCGGGATGTAGAGCATCATGCGCCAGTAGTTTCCCTCATAGGCAGTATAGCGCTCACCGCTCTTCGTCCGGAGGAATGTGCAGACGTGTCGGTCGACGTCCGCATCACCCTCAGCCTCCAGCTTCTTCCTGATATGCTCAGTGACGGTGAATATGTTCCGCTGCAGGGTCTCCACATCTTGGAAGACCTGATGATTGATCCGCTGGAGGACATACCTGATCTGCTCCGTACCATCGGAATCCTTTACTGTGACACGGAGGGTATCATTGATATGACCGTTTCCGAAGGGCTCCACGCTCACCACTTCCCCCTCGAGGGGGAAAGCATCCAGGATGGTCTGATAGTTTTTTGTCATAATTAATTAGAGATATAAAATGGGGTAAACGATTGGTCCCAGGATCCAAAAGGCGAGATATAAGGTCACAAGAGATAGTGTGATCTTGTCGATCCTGCTACGAGGAGTAATGTAGCAGACAGACTTCTGCCGATCCGGGATCTTGAAGAAAACACTGCGGGTCTCACGATAAAGGTAGTACATCACTATACCGACGAGCATGCCGCAGAGACAGCCGGCGATCACGTCCGTAAGGAAGTGGACCCCGAGGTAGACTCGGGAGTACATCGTGGTCAGTACGACGAGTGTCATAATGATAGTATAGCCCCGATGTCTCATCAGCAAGATCGTGAAGGCACCAAGGGCAGAAAAATTGGTACTGTGACCGGAGATGAAGCCATAAAGTCCCCCTCCCGAGTGGCCCATCACAGTCTTGACAACATTCTCCGTGAAGGGATGAAGGGTCGGGCGGAAGCGCTGAAAATAGGGCTTAAAGACCGCAGAGGAAAGCTGATCAGAGATCACCATCATCACTGCGACAAAGAGGATAAGCAGCAGGCACTCCTTGATCTTCTGCCGATAGAAAAGCAGCGCGAAGAAGAAGATCAGGAAGAAGTACCAGATCCGCTTGTCGGAGAAGGTGAACATCACCGAGTCCAGATAGTCACTGTG
>QWCE01008839.1_pt1 | contig 13248 bp, 9 predicted proteins | sample 1972531 | NCBI WGS metagenome assembly QWCE01 (sample SAMN09866716, study PRJNA288562) | Human gut metagenome isolate term4_stool, whole genome shotgun sequencing... | reverse complement strand
GCTTTTCCACCTTCTAAACCTAATTTCGAATATATTTCAATTGATTTTTGTCTTATATACATTTCCTTATTAAACATTTCATTATCAGGATCTAAATACTTATCATACATTTCTTTATAATCATAAGATTTATCGGTTAGGATATAACTTTTCACAAAATTATATGCAAACTCTTCTACCTCTTCATCTGTTATCTCAGTTTTTTTATTGCATCCAAATAGTATAACTATAGACAACAGTACCACTAATATTTTTGAAAGTTTTTTCATTTTATTCTCCTTAATATTAAGAGGGTGGATTTTACTACTTAATTTACTTTAATTCTATTATGTTTTTCACTTTCTATATTTTAAGTTTAAACCATAAAACCAAGTATCTTTTTCTTTTAAAATTAATTGCCCTAAACTATTACTTCTTCTTGGATTTGAATGTGAACAGAATATAGCTCTATTTCTTCCTCCTTCTTCTGAAATTGCCAATGTGTGAAAAGCATTTCCACCTTTAGTTTCACATAGGAAAACTAAATCTCCTGGATATAGGGTATTATCTGAAATATTATCTTCTTTCATCCAAGTTCTTCTCCAGCAATATGGTCCCTTACCATCATTAGTGTTTAGAAAATCTGATAGTTTTCTTGCATATGACCATGGATGAGACCTATCCTTACCATGATTATAAGCATACCATGAAGTATATTTATCTCCTGTGTCTTTAAAAACTCTACATCCTTCATACACAACTTGAGATCCAAAATTTGCACAATCAACATTTCCTAAATGAATAAACCTATAATTTGTTGCTCTTGCATAGTCTGCTTGACTTACCAATGCAAACGTTCTTGCCCAAGCTCCACATTTAGCATAATCCAAGGAATATGATGCAGCCATTGGTGTAATATCTGGCTTTGTATTATCCTCATCTAAACTCATTGCAGGAGGCGCTGTCAATTCTTCTCTTATATTTGCAAGATTTTGAAATTGAGCATTCTTTAATTCTTCAGCAGAAGTATATATTTTTTCTGCAACTTCTTCTTCCATTTCATCTTCTGCCTTTTTCGGACTTATTCCATTAGGTTCTGTAGAATTCAAATAAAGTCCCTTTTTAGAGCTAACCTTAGTTGAAACATTTTGAACCTCTTCTTTTAATGATTTAAGTTCCATGAAATTTTTATTTAGCCTGAAAGATATTCCATCATTAAGACCATATAGATCTGTTACATAGAGCTTTCCATTTTCATTTTCTACCGTAACTATTACACTACGATTCAAGCCTTGATAAGTTTTTTCGGGATCTTTTGAATCAAATTTATGTTCACTTGTATCCCAAATCTCTTCAAAGTCAAGTTCAACTCTATAAAGATTTGTAAACTGTTCTCTTAACTCCACTTTTTTAAACTCATGTTCAAAAAGGGTTATCTCAAGTCCATTATTTTTGAAATCTCTAACTGTTGAATGGTCTACTGCATTTCTAACTTCCATTTCAGTATTAAAAAGCTCATTACCTGGTTTTAAATACTTTTTTGAAAGTTCTTGAAAATCTATTGGTTTTAAAGTTTTATAAGTTTCATCTACAAACTCTTTTGCAAACTCTAAAACTTCACTTTCTGAAACTCCAGCTTCTTTTTGATTTTGTTCAGCTAATACTACATTTCCAAAAGGAAAAAGTAAGCATATTGCTAACAAAACAGCTAAACATTTTTTCATTTTTTACCTTTCTACCACCCTCACCTTTATTTTACATCAGTAATTATTAAAATGATATAGCTTTAATCAATCTTAATAATTTTGTAATAATTTTGTAATAATTTTGTAATAATTTTGTAATAATTAAAAAAGAGATACCTCTAAGATATCTCTCCTTGTTCGTCTATTGCGTTTTTAAGTGTATGCCATGCAAGCACTGCACATTTTACCCTTGCAGGCATTGTTGATATATTTTTAAACACATAGCCCTCTTCAAGTTCTTCTTCTAACTTATCGTCATCTGTCTCTTCTCCTCTAATCATCTTTAGGAAAAGATCAAGCTTTTCATAGGCCTCTTCAACTTTAAGTCCTCTTATTTGGTCACACATAATTGATGTGGAGGCTTGGCTTATGGCACAACCTATTCCAGTGTATGCAATGTCCTTTACCACACCATCTTCTATGTCAACTCTAAGGGTTATGTCATCACCACAGCTTGGGTTATGTCCCCTCTCTTCCATGGTGTAGGGATCTAACACCCTTTTATTACTCTTGTCTTGGCTATGCTCAAGTATTACTTGTGAATAAAGTTCATTAAGATCCAAATCCCATTACCCCCCTTACGGTTTTAAGTTTTTCTATAAAGTATTTTGCCTCTTCCAAATCGTTATAAAAATATGGACTAACTCTATTTGATGCAGGTATTCCCAAATATTTTCCCAGTGGTTGGGCACAGTGATGTCCTGACCTTATGGCAATGCCATATGAATCTAAAATCGTTGCAACATCGTGGGGATGTACATCGTCAACTGTAAATGTAATAACCCCTTGTCTCTTACTTGGGTCCTTGGTTCCAACTATATTTATATGTGGAACTTTTTTTATCTCTTCCACCAGGTACTCCATCATTTCACCATTGTGTTCTTCTATATAATCAAATCCCACATCATTTAAATAGTCTATGGCTGCCTTTAGTGAAACAGCTCCCTCAACATTTTGAGTTCCCGCTTCAAACTTGGTTGCCCCTGATGCAAATGTGGTTTTTTGCTCTTCCACATATTCAATCATGTCTCCACCTAATAAGAATGGTTCCATCTTTTCAAGTAGCTCTGACTTTGCATATAGAACGCCAATGCCCATTGCTGAAAGCATTTTATGGCCTGAAAATGTATAGAAGTCACAGTCAAGCTTGGTAACGTCAACTGGAATATGTGGCACTGCTTGGGCTCCATCAATTACTGTAACTGCTCCCACTTCTTTTGCAAGTTTCATAAATTTTTCAACCGGTGCAATTGTACCAAGCACATTTGAAACATGATTGAAGGCAACAATTTTTGTGTCTTCATCAATCTTTTTAAAGTCCTTTTCCAAGTACTCTCCAGTTTCTCTATCTATATAGATATATTCAAGCTTTGCTCCAGTCTTTTGGCAAACCCTTTGCCATGGAACGATATTTGAATGATGTTCTGCAATTGTTATAACAATTTTGTCTCCCTCTTTAAGGAAATTTTCCCCATATGATCTTGCAACAAGATTTAGTGCCTCCGAACCATTTTTAGTGTACACAATTTCATCACTTGACTTTGCATTAATAAACTTTGCAACTGCCTCTTTTGATTCTTCATACTCCCGTGTGGAGTCAATTGAAAGCACATGGGCCGCCCTATGAGGGTTGCCGTTATATTTTGTATCATACTCTTCAACGGCTTTCATAACCTGTAAAGGCCTTTGAGAAGTTGCCCCATTGTCAAAGTATACAATAGGTCTTCCCTTAACCTCTCTATTTAAAATCGGAAAATCTTTTTTGTATCTATTCATTAAATCATCTCCAACTTTGCATCTAATGAGGAGATTATAAAACTTCTAAGTTCTTCATCTTCTATTCTATCGATAACACTTGAGAATGAACCTTCTACTATCATCTTCTTAGCTTCAATTTCAGTAAAGCCTCTACTCATAATGTAGAATAGAATATCTTCGTCAACCTGTCCTGCTGATGCGGCGTGGTTTCCTGCAACGTCATCTTCTCCTGCAAGAAGAATTGGTATAGCAAATGACTTTACCTTGTCATTTAAAAGGATTACATTTTCAGCTTCGTCACCTTCAGCGCCCTTGCATCCCTTTACGAAGTCCAAAGTACCTCTAAAGTATTTCTTTGCATTGTCCTTTAACGCACCTTTTACTTGATAGTCGCCATTTGTATTCTTACCAATGAATTTGATGTCGTTGTAAAGGTCTGTTAAAGAATTTCCTTCTCCGATGTAGATACAGTTAATATCTGCATGGGACTCGTCTCCCTTAAGTTCTGAAACATAATGATAAAGAGTTTCTTCTCCTTCAAGGTTCACAATAAGATAATTCAAATATGCATCTTCTGAAAGTTCTGTATATCTATGTTCAATATGTCTTTTAGTCTTTTGTCTTTGGACTTTAACAATATTTATTTTAGAGTTACGTTCTCCATAAACCCTTGTTAGTAAATTTGTGTATCCGTCTTCTTCTTCGCCTCTAAAGTCAAGAGTTAAATTTATTGTACTGCCCTCTTTAGCATAAATGGAAAGGTCCGAAATAATATTTTTGTTGTCTTTATCCATGTCAAAATCCAAATACACATCTATAACTTCATTCGGTTTTGCAAAGATATATTTCTTAAAGTTTGCCTCTTCCATAGCTTCCTTTAAAGACTCTTTGCTTGCACCTACAAAGGTTTCTGGAATTTTAATTTCATTGTCAGTTGAGTCCTTTAAAAACTCTTCGCCCTTTTTAATAGGATTTAATTTATATTCTCTTATATCTTTGTTTAAGTCTTCAAGAGTTACGGAGTTTGCCTTTGTCCATCTAAAAGTTAAGACTGGAAGTTCGTTATAAATTGTCATATTTCCCTCCTAACCTATAGTTCCTTTTAATTCAAGGTTAATTAAATTATTCATTTCAACTGAGTATTCAAGAGGCAATGCCTTTGATACCGGTTCAACGAAGCCTCTAACAACCATGGCATTGGCTTCTTCTTCAGAAATTCCCCTACTCATTAAGTAGAAGATTGTTTCATCAGAAATTCTACCAATCTTTGCCTCATGTCCTATGTCTACATCGTCATTTTCTATTATGATTGCAGGGATGGTATCTGCTCTGGATTCATTGTCGAGCATTAGTGACTCACAGTTTGTAGTGGCCTTTGATCCATGTGCATTTTTTGCAATGTGAAGAAGCCCTCTGTAGATGGCGTTTCCTCCACCCTTTGAAATGGACTTAGTATTAGTGTTTGAAGTTGTATTTGGCGCTGCATGAACAACTTTAGTTCCTGTGTCAAGGTCTTGCTTGCCTGAAGCAAATGTAACTCCAGTAAATTCACTATGAGCGTGTTCTCCTCTCAATATACTCATTGGGTATAGATAGGAAACTCTGGAACCAAATGAACCACTAACCCATTCAATGGTACCGTCTTTGTCAACAACAGCTCTCTTAGTGTTTAAGTTGTACATGTTCTTTGACCAGTTTTCAATTGTTGAATATCTTAAATATGCACCTTCTTTAACATGAAGTTCTACAGCTCCTGCATGAAGGTTATTTACATTGTACTTAGGTGCAGAGCAACCTTCAATAAAGTGACACCATGCACCTTTTTCAACTATTATAAGTGTGTGTTCAAACTGTCCAGTTCCAGGAGCATTTTGTCTAAAGTAAGATTGAATTGGAATATCCACATGAACTCCTTCAGGAACGTACACAAATGACCCCCCAGACCACACAGCTCCATGTAGAGCAGCATATTTGTGATCAGTTGGTGGTATAAGCTTCATAAAATATTCTTTTACAATTTCTGGATACTCTTTTACAGCTGTATCAAAATCTGTATAGATAACACCTTGGTCAGTTAAATTCTTTTGAATGCTGTGAAAAACCACTTCAGAGTCGTATTGTGCTCCAACTCCCGCCAGTGATTTTTGGTCAGCTTCAACAAGTCCAAGTTCATCAAAAGTATTTTTTATATCATCAGGAACATCATCCCAAGAATAACTCAAGTCTGAATCAGGTCTTACATAGGTTATTATATCCTCTACATTTAAATCGGAAATGTCCGCACCCCATGGTGGGTTTTCAAGTTTTTTATAAATTTCAAGTGATTTCAATCTAAACTCAAGCATCCACTCTGGTTCATTCTTTTGAGCAGAGATTTCGCGAATAATTTCTTCTGTAAGTCCTGCCCTTGTCTTATATCTATAATTAAAGTCGTTCTTTCTGTCTAATAACTCTCTATTGAAATCATCAATCTGAGTTTTTTCTCTTTTAGGCATTAAATCACGTCCTTCTTGTATGCGTCAAATCCATTTTTATCTATGTCGTGGGCAATTGACATGTCCCCGGACTTAACTATTTCTCCATCCACAAATACGTGAACAAAATCCGGAGAAATCTTTTCTAAAAGTCTGATTTGATGGGTTATTATAACAATTGCATTGTCTGCATTGTGGAAGTCATTAATTCCTTGAGAAACTATTCTTATCGCATCAACATCAAGACCTGAATCAGTCTCATCTAAAAATGCAAGGGTCGGATTTAGAACTTTTAGTTGAAGAATTTAATTTTTCTTTCTCTCTCCACCAGAAAAACCTACATTTAAATATCTTTGTGCATAGCTTGGATCTATTTCAAGACTTTCCATTTGTTTTTTAAGTTCTTTATTAAAAGCCAAAATCTTTTGCTTTTCTCCTGTTATTTCAGTCTTTGCAGTCTTTAAAAAGTTTTCAACGGAAATTCCTGGAACTTCAATAGGTGCTTGGAAAGACATAAAAATGCCTTCCCTTGCTCTTTCATCTACTGCAAGGTCATTAATTCTCTTTCCATTGTAATAAATTTCACCATCAGTTATTTCATATTTAGGATTTCCCATTATGCAGTTTGCAAAAGTTGTCTTACCTGCACCATTAGGACCCATGAAGACATGTATCTCTCCCTTATTTATAGTTAAATCAATTCCCTTAAGAATATGATTGTCTTCTACCTTAGCATTTAAATTTTTTACTTTCAGTAGTTCTGTCATAAAAACCTCCTTATCCTACCACTTTAGTAGGCTATATCGTCAAAGTTATACGTTAAATCCCTCAATTTCAATTATATTACATTTCTCAAAAATAAAAAAGGTGTAAATCGAAATTATCAAACAATAATTTTTATTTTACCAAAAAATTCCTAATTTTGGAAATTAAATAAAGAGAACCTGTTACTATAACCGGATTTCCTTCTCCATCTTCAATTGCCATTTTAATTGCTTCAATAGGATCTTCAAAACCTAATACATTTGAAACCCCAAAGTCTTTTAAAGTTTCTACTGCATCATCTACCGGAAGTTTTCTTCCTTCGAAAGGAACTTCAGTCAAATAAAAATCACAGTTTAATTTTGCCAATTCCTTATATATCTTTTTATATTCTTTGTCCTTTAATACACCGACAACTAAATTGAATTTCTCAGATATGTTTTTTTTAACAAAAGAAACAAATCCATCTATTCCGTCTTCGTTGTGTGCACCATCCAACAAGATATCAACATCTTTATATTTAATCCACTCAAGTCTACCAGGTACAAACGCTTCTTCAATATTTAAATTTTTGATGTCGCTAAAATTAGGAGAAGTTACCTTTGCCTTTAGTGCCATTGCTTTTTGATTTATAATTTTAACTGCATTTGTTGGAATAGGATATGCAAGAACTCTATCATTTTCTTGAATGATCCCCGCCTTTTGCTCTGCAATCTCTTCAATGGAATTACCAAGTACCCCTAAGTGATCAAGTCCTATATGAGTTATTACATCTAAGACTTTTTTCTTAAATACATTGGTACTGTCTAAAGCGCCACCAAGACCAACTTCAAAAATTGCCATGTCCACTTTAATAGATTTGAAATGTTCAATAGCGACAATAGTCGAAGCTTCAAAAAAGGAAAGAAAATTTTCATTATCAAATTTGTTCTTCCAATTTTTTAAAATATTTAAAAGCCTTTCTGCATATTCTCTATAACTTATATATCCCCTTGAGGTTTTTATTGATTCAGTATCTGATATTATTGATGGACTTGAAAAAAAACCTATATTTAGATTTTCCTCTTCTAAAATAGATTTTATAAAAGTTCCCGTAGAACCCTTCCCATTTGTCCCTGCAATGTGAATTACTTTTAAGTCGTCCTGTGGATTTTTCAAAAATTCTAAGTATCTTTTAATTCTATCCAAGGACAAATCCATTCCAGGTCTTGGCCAGTTGTTTTTTATATAAAAATAAATTTCTTCCCAATTTGAATTTGGTTCAGGATTTAATTCAAAAATATCTTTCATCTTCTATCCCACCTTGCTCATGTATTTTTAATTATATCATATAAATGATACCCAAATTCATTATTATCTTTTTTATTTGAAAAGCTTAAAACATCTAAAAATATACATGTATTTAAAAAGTATTATTCCTTTTGATTTAAAAGAAAAACTTATACTTAAATTGAAAGTTTTGATTTAAGTATAAGCTTTATCAAAATATAAAAATATATTATTCAACTTCTGAATATTGACTCAAAGTTAATTTTGACAGTTTTAAGTAGCTCCTGAGTTAATCTTTGAATATCTTCTCCAAGTATTAAACCGTGAGGATATTTAAAGCTGTCATTCCAGATATAGTTAAATGTTTTTGTATCTATAGTCATTATTTTACCAATTTGAAACGCATAGATTTCAACTTCAGCTTCTATTAGTTTTTTTACTATATCTTTAGTTGCTCCAGGAAATGTAGATGCTCCGTCGGTAATTTCAAATATTATTTTATATTCTTTCTTATCTACAATTCTCTGCTTTTGATATGGACTTATGTCTTTGTATATATTTCTAAGACATGCTGCATCGTCTGTTGTTCCATCACTTGCATCTAATTTTGTAATGGAAGATACTATTTCACTTCTTGCTTTTTCATTAGTGTCATCAAATCTTTTTAATTTGTAATGTGACTTTCCGAAAAACCAAGTTTCAGTTAAAAGTTCTATATTTTGATTAGTTTTTTTAGCTTCAACTTGTAAATATTCGTTGAAATCCTCTATTGATAATAGAATCGCTGCCAACGTCCTTCTTGTAGCATCAATTTTCTCTTTATCCATAGAACCAGAATTGTCTAATAAAAAAGAAATTTCTATTTTTTCTGGCAATAATTTGTTTTGTGATTCAAGAATATTTTTATCAAATATTTTAAGTGTTTTGTAATTACCTTTTTTTTCATCCTCTTTAAATTCAGTATAATTATATATCAAATCACTTACATTTAGTTTGCCCTTTGGCTGCCCTCCCTTTTCTACATTAATTTCTTTTTTTGAATATCCTATTAGTTTTTTCCAAAATTCCTTCATTTCTTCTCTTTGATTTTTTGTTTTATCTACATAAAATTTAAATAGTTCTATTTCTTCTTTACTTAATCCATGAGAATCTACAATCTTATTTTTAAACTCTTCTTGTGAAGGTGCAATATTAAGTTCTTGTTTTAGAATCTCTCCCAAAGTTTTTTCCACATCTTCTCTATTGGATTCCAATTTGTTCTTGGTGTCTTGCTTTTTTTCTTCTTCAAATAGCTTGCCTTCCTCATCACCATTTTCACTTGCACCCATACCGTCTATCTCTCTTAACCAATACTTTTTAAAGGATGGATAAATAAATGCTTTTACAAAGGGATCTCTCTTATTTATTCCCTCATCTTGATTGATTTGCTTTAAAAGTTCAGAGTTAAAAAAAGTATATATTGATTTGGATAGAATTTTTTCATCAAATTTTTGCTTAATCTTATTAATTATTTTTTCAGCATCTGAATAAAGAGTTAAAGCAAAAAAACTCTTAGTAAATCCATGATGAGGAAAAGAGAAAAATATTTCGTTCAATAATTTTGTTTTCTTCATATAGTCTTTTATTTTTTTTATCTCTTCCTCATCTCTATATACGGGACATGTTTCAAATACCCTTAATACGCTTGTGTACTTGTCTATTTGAAATAAAAAATCTAAAATCTCCTTTTTTACATATCCTCTAATAAATTTCTCATCTGGTTTACTGCCTTTAGAAATTTCATCTATCTTTTTTGAAATATAAAAAGTTATTTCATCTATTTCTAAGCCCCAGTCTTTTTCCCTATTCAAATATCTTCTAGCGTTTTCTTTCCAATCAGGATAAAGTGCCATTTCATAGTAAATATGCCATAAGATTTCATTATAATCTAAACTTGTTTCAAGAAATGTTGACAGAGGTAAATATAAAACACCTTCTTTTGGCTTAAACAAAAATTTTTCTAAACTTTTTGATCCTATATATCTAATGCTTGGATCTCTTGTAAAAGTTGAAAGGGATTCTTTCTGTCTATCTAAAAACATTTTAAGATTTTTTTGAGCTTCTTCTTTTAAAATATTTTCATCAAAAGATTTCTCGTTAAATTTAAACATGATTCGCCCCCATTATCTATATAGATTTAGATTATGAAGTTTTTCAATTGAATCTAATCTATCCACATCTACAACATAAAAATTTCCATATAAATCTACTGCTAAATAATTTGAGTGTTTAGTTGCCAGTAAATTTACAAAAAACTTTTCGGATAATGTAACTTTTTTATTTAAACTCCAATTTCCCAAATTTTCTTCAAGAAGATATACATAACCATCTTCACTTAAAACTACACAAGTACCATTTTTACTTTCAATATCAAATAAATTTCCTTTAAAGTCTTTGTTTTCTAAATTTACTGTCTTTCTTTGTTTTAAGTTGTATAAGGAAAAGCTTCCTTCGTTACCTAAAGCTACACAGATATTTTTATCAAGATTTTCATTTTCCAGTAAAGATACTTTCTTAATTGGCATATTTAAAACTTTAACTTTTTCTTCTATATTAATTTTATCATCTTCAAGCTTTGATAAAATTAGTTCTCCACTACTTGTCCCTGCCAAAAATTCTAATTCAGAAATCTTTTCAAGTGAATTTATTTCACTATATTCTTCTAATAAATTAGTATGAGACTTTATTTCTAAACTATAATTTTCTTTTCCAATTTCCAATAAAATAATTTCACTCTTCCCAACTTGACATAAAAATCTATTGTCATTTAAATTAATAACATTTTCAAACCCTTCAAAAGATGTTTCAATTTTAGTGATTTTAAGATTATTGATATCTTCAAATAAATCGTTAATATCTTTATACATAAACACAAATATATCGCCTGTTGCAGTAAATGCCAATATTTTTTCTTCATTGAATGGATGCATAAAAACTATAAATTCATTAAAGTTTTTAACAGGATGACTAATCTCCAATTCATGCTTATCCTCTTTTGTAATTCTTAAAAACATAACATTTTGATTATAATCTGAAATTATGAATGTATTTTCAGAAATTCTTACATAAGCTTTAAGATACGTATCCATTTCATAAGTTCCTTTTAATTTTATAGGATTCAAATTTATTTTTGTGTCATAAATGTCATAAGCATAAATTCTATAATATACTAAAAGCTGATTAAGAATTAATTTTTCATCCTCTTCTAAGTCTAATAATTTTTCATTAAAATCGTCTTTAAGATATCCTTCTTTTAAAGTATTATTTAAATCTTTTCGTAACTTTATTAAATTGTCATTGAATTTTTTTATATTTACTAAGAATTTCATTTCTTATTATTTTCCATATCCGTTAAATAGTCCAAAAGATATTTTGAATGTTCAAGGCGGTTCAATCTTTCGTCCAATTCTTCATATTCTTCTATTGAAATTTTATCTTCTTTGCTATTAATTTTTTCTAAAAAATCTGGAAATTTCTTTCTATCTGGCATTGGCCCAAATATAATTTTTATGACATCTAGATAGCTTAAAGTTTCAATTTCTGCTCTGTTGTATACATATGGTCTAATTCTTAACTCGTCATACTCTTGAACTGAATTTTTAATATTTTTATTATTTATATTCCATCCTTCAGATTCTTTAAAAAAACCAAATCTTACAGCTTGTGACAGAATATATGCCTGATCTTTTGGATTTGTTATTGAACTTATAAACCCATCCCATAAAGCCATACTTAGATCTTTTTCTTCGCCCAAATTCCAGTTGTCTATTATTCTTAAAATATTTCTTAAAGATAGAACTGACTCTTTTAGTTCTGGAATATCTTGAGATGAATTTTCATCATTATCAGAAATTAACTTTCCCATAAATACATTTTGAGTTACTTTGGATAATTGAGCCAACCTGAATAGTTCTTCTAAAGTTCTTCTTGGAGTCGGTATATTTAAACTTCCATTATCATCCGCTAATCTAACTATGATTATTCTAAAGAGTTCATTTTCTTCTGGATTTGTTTGATTTTTTAAAGATCCTACTGTATTTTGATTTACATAATTATATTCAATAGTTAGAAAACGAGATTTAAATGCAGGATTAAGTTCATTTGTTCCTTCATAATTTACAGATTCCGTTGATAAGTTGCCAGTACCTATAAGACCAAATCCTTTTTCGATTTTTACAGGTCCCACTCCTGTAACATATGCCATAGACCCAATTTTACTTTGTAAAATATCGTTTAGGCCTATTAAATTTTGCATCGCAATTGTATTTATCTCATCTATTATTACTGGTCTTCCACGTTTTACAGCCAGCAATAATTCTCTTTCGATTTTTTTCACAACAGTTCCGTATACACTATTTCTTGCAATAAATATTTCTGATATACTGTCCCAAACTTTGCTTTTTACCAATTCCTGTTTTTGCTTATCTAAAACTTTTAATTCTTTTTCATGAAATTTTATCCAAGTTAAATACTGATCTACTACTTTATCTATTAACTCCACATCAGTTTTATTAACAGAGGCTTTTTCTAAAGATAATGTTTTTTCCACAAACATATCTTCATAAGTTAAATTATACGAACCTGATATAAAATATGGATATATGTTTTCAACCTCATTTTGACTCACATCTTTCAGTGCTTTTTTATAATAATTATTCCTATCTTCATTTAACTCTTTAAACTTTTGTATAGCTTCCTCTTCACTTGCATCTTTGTTTTTTAAAAACCACTTTTCTATTTCGTCTTCTATTTCTCTTTGAATTATATTTCCCAATGTAAATTGTATTGCAGCCTCTCTTGCTATTTGTGTTTTGCCACTGCCTAAATGACCTATTATATATACAGGGGTTCCTTTTTTTAAAGATTCTACAATTCTTTTCTTTGAATCTAAAACATATTTTACATTTACCAAACCATTGTTGTAACCAGTTTGAATGTCTTTAATAAGTTGTCGGTGATAATAAAATTCCCAAGCATCCGGAGAACTTTTGATTATTTCATTTAATTTTCTATAATACTCTTCAATTTTACTTATTCTATACCTTGTTTGATAATTACTTGTATAAGAATTACTATTATAATTGTTTCGACTTTGATTTCTTTCAAATTCTAAAAAAGACTTTTCATAATCAATCAGATTTTCTAATTCTTCAATAATCTTTCTTTGTTTATTTTGTTCTACTTTTAGATAATTTTCATATTTTTTTATTATGGATTTATCT
>QWCE01005478.1_pt1 | contig 13253 bp, 8 predicted proteins | sample 1972531 | NCBI WGS metagenome assembly QWCE01 (sample SAMN09866716, study PRJNA288562) | Human gut metagenome isolate term4_stool, whole genome shotgun sequencing... | reverse complement strand
CGCCATTGATCGCCAGGATAAACCGCGAGAAGCGCAACTCAAAGAACTATGTGCTGTTCCTCGGTGAGACAGGTGCGGAGAGCAACCAGGCACCGTGCCTCAGTCTGGTACAGTTCCAGATTGATAGCGGAGAATTGGTACTGTCAGCCTACCAACGAAGTAGCGATGCCAACCTCGGCCTACCAGCCGATATATACCACCTTTACCTGATGGCGCGACAGATAGACCTGCCGCTGAAGAACATAACGCTGAACCTCGGCAATGTACATATATATGAGAATAATTTGGAGCGCACAAGGTTGCTGCTTGACGGTGATGAGAGCGTGAAGTTCGACTTGAATGTCTGAGATGTAATAAATAAGAAACTCAAAACGCCCCAGAGAAATCTGAGGCGTTTTTTATATTGGGGGAAACCTAAAAAAGAACATTTCGTTTTACGAGATAGAACGCTTCGTTTTACGAGATAGAACGCTTCGTTTTGCGGATTATACAAGTGTAACAATTTAGAGTAATGGAGAAGAAGTATCAGAAAAGATGTATCATGCCTTAATTCCGCAACACTATTATAAATTAAACTTTTTAAGTAGTTGAGCAACAAAAAGTTGCTCAGAATTTTGCTATGTCAGAATTTTCACTTATCTTAGTGTTGCAAAAAAACAAGAGAATCTGACGATAAACTTGGCAAAGATACAAATTAACTCAGAGAGACTCACTCCTTTTGGGGGATAATTTTCGGGTCATAGAGCAATTTGACTCCACATTATCATCTGTAATCGACTCAACCCTCGGTCTAAGGTGTAGATCGTTCGGTTATCAGTACAGCGAAATCATTCTTTCCCTTGCGTTTCTTCTTAATCAGTCCGATGAAGGTCTGGCGAGCTTCCATGCGGTGGGTCTGCGGTTTCTTCACCTTGTGACGTGCGCAGAACTTGTCAAGCAGGCGGTCGATCAGCCCGCTACCGTCCTCCAACAGGTTGGAATCGGTTGGATAGCGTACCTCGGCGTCGCAGCATGTGGCGTCAATCTTCATCGTACTGCCGTGGTCGTTGCCATCCTCGTCGGTGTGTTCCTTCTTCGGCTTGCTCCCGTCTGTTTCCGCCAGCATCAGGGTCAGCATGTTGAAGAAGTCATGGTCGTTGCTTATTATTCAAGTGGGGAGCGAAACAGATCGCCCCCCACTCTATATCTAATTACAGAAGTTCATCATTCCACTACTTCAGGTAGAATGAGGAGAGGCCCACACCATAGTGGCGTGTCTTGCCATAGCGACCTCCGCCCAGATAGTCTTGGCAGAAGCTGTGTTCCTCGGCCTTGCGCCCGTTGTCGCCCTTGACATCCACATAGGCCACGATGACGCGGCGCAGAATGTTGCCCAGCGCGTCACGCTCTATCTTCCACGAGGTGGAGACAACGCTCACGCGTCGCGCATCGTCGGTGCCATTCTCATCCCACACCTTGTAGGCGGCAAGGCATGTTGCGGCGAGCTTAGAACCGCCCATCTTGGTCTTGGGCCACGGCTTCTTGCTGGCCTCAAAAGCCCTTTGCTTAGCCGCTTTTTCCTCGGCCTTGCGCTTCACAAAGGCGGCATGCTCGGCCTTCAACTGCTCAGGGGTAGACATCTTAGTCCTGGACAGCCAGTAGTTCAAGCTTCTCCCACTGTGGATCGCTTGGCGATATTTTGTCTCGGATAATCAGTTGTTTGCGTATATTTGTTATCCTAATCATATACATGCCTCCCAATGCACTACCCTTGGGGCTCTTATTGACTTGATTGATACACCATTCCCATGCCTCTGTCGATACTTCTTCGGCTGGGTAACCCTTGTCGGTAAAAAGCATTTTCTCGTAGCTGTCCACGCGAGCTTTAATATACTTGCCCCAGTCGGTACAAATGAAGTGGATAGCGAGTTCATCTTCACTTGCGTCCACATAGTTGGTGCGTTTCGGGTCATGTTTATTCACGAGAATGTTCCACGGATCAGCCAACCCATGAAAGGCCATAGCCAACTTCTCCGGATTTTTCTTGTATAAGGCATAGGAGAACTTGAAACACCAGTACATGAGTTCGTCGTTCAACGATTCGGGACCAAGCGAGTCGCAGGGATAATCAAGCATATGTATGCCATAGCGCCAGTCAATGTTGCCACCGGGGGATGTCATTGCCAGGTCGTCGCGATTCTTCCTGGCCATCTTCGCGGCGATTTTCTCCACTTCATCGGGTTTGAACCTGATGAAGCGAATGCCATCGTTCACGAAGTTCTCCTCAAAAGGCTCCAGTCCTGTAACCTTCTCACGGGCCTTGTCAACGAGTTCCTCCTCCGTTTCGTACAACTTGTTCTTGACTTTCTGCTCGGCGTTGTGCTTTTTCTCATACACCTTCTGATCGATCTTGCCCACAATTTGGCCTCTCCTGTCAGCAATATGGTCCTTGACCTCTTGCTTGACTTTCTTTTCCACTTTTTGCTTGGCCTTCTTGAGCAGACCACCAAACTGGGCCGAGGCCGGAGCCGGAGCGAGCAACAACATGGCCGCCACACCGGCAATGATAAAATTCGTTTTTCTATTCATTTTTTTAAGTACATTATTTGAGCCTGATTGTAATGGGTAATGTATTGTTTTAGATATATTATCATGTTTTGCCATTACATATATAACATCATCTGTAAAATCTTTTGGGTGTGGTGATACAAATCTAACTTTTTTAAGTCCTTCAATACTTGCAACCATATCCAAAAGTTTTGCAAAGTTAATATCTTCTTCTTTATCAATATATGAATTAACATTTTGTCCAAGTAATGTAATTTCAATATATCCTTCTTTAACTAAATCTTTTGCTTCTGCTATAATATCTTTTGCTTTTCTGCTTCTTTCTCTTCCTCGTACATATGGTACTATGCAATATGTACAAAAATTATTACAACCATATGTTATTGTAATTGATGCCCTTTTATTATCTAATCTTTTAATTGGTATTCCTTCATATACATTTCCATCAATATCTAATATATCTTCTATTCTTTTGTTTGTTGTCATAGCAAGGTATATATCTTTAGGTAAGTTTTGAAGTGTATGTGTTCCAAACATTACAGAGACAAAAGGATAGCTTTTTCTAATCTTATCTTGTATATGTTCTTGTTGCATCATGCAACCACCTACTAATATCATAGCACCTTTTTGTGCATATTTTTTTACTTCACCTAAGTTACCAAATAATGTATTTTCTGCATTTTCTCTAATACAGCAAGTATTGAATGCAATTATCTTTGCTTCTTCAATATTATCTGTGCTAACAAATCCACATTTTTCTAGCATACCTGCTATCTTTTCTGAATCATTTTCGTTTAATGCACATCCATATGTATTAATATAGTACTTATTATTTTCACCTGCTATTTTAGCTATCTCTTCTGTATATTCAATCATCTTTGTAATTGTAAACATTAATATGCCTCCATCTAGTTACTAAATTTTTCCTTCATTATTTTTATTGCATCACTTTTTGCATATGATTCTGCTTGTTTTAATGCATAATAAAATGAGCTTGCATCACTATTTCCATGTGTTTTTACAAGTGGTTTTGTAACACCTAAAAATATTCCTGCACTTTCTTTCTTATAATTATATTTTTCAATAAATTTCTTTCCATCATTTTTAATTGGTGCTAAAAATATTTTTTTCCAACCAATTTCTGATACAAAATCTTTTGATATTGCAAATAGTGCCTTTAGTGTTCCCTCAATAGATTTAACCATTATATTACCTGTAAATCCATCTGTTACAACAATATCTACTTCACCTAATATTGCTCTATTTGGTTCAATATTTCCATAAAAATTAATGTTATTTTTTTCCATATTTTTATACATGTATTCATTTGTATTTTTATAGAATATATTTCCTTTTGATTTTTCTTCGCCTATATTTAAAAGCCCAACCTTAGGATTTTTTATGCCTATTACATTTTCTAAATATATACTTGCCATTTCTGCAAATTGCATAATATTGGTTTCATCGCAGTTAGTATTTGCTCCTGCATCTGTTAAGTAGAACTTACCATTTAATGTAGGTGCTGTAGCAAGCATTGAAGGCCTTTTTACTCCTTTTATTCTACCAAGAATTAATATAGCTCCTGTAAGTAATGCTCCTGTATTACCTGCAGATACTATTACATCTCCTTTACCTTCTTTTACTAGTTTTAATGAAACAACCATTGAAGAATCTTTCTTTGCTTTTATTGCTTTAGTTGGTATATCAGACATAATAATTTCTTCTGTTGTATGTCTAATTGATATATTAGATGGCAAACTATCATCACCTGTTATGTTTTTAATTATTTTTCTAATTTTTTCTTCATTTCCTACTAATTCAATATTACTTTCTGTTTCTTTAGCAAATCTTAATGCACCTTCAACTGAAGCTTGTGGTGCATTATCTCCACCCATAGCATCTAATACAATATTCATATTTTCCTCTTTTTTCTTTTGATTTCAATTTTATTTATATTATTATTTGTCTTTTATTATTTATATTTTATTAATACATTTTATACAATTTTTTCGATTTTAGCAAGATATAATAATGGTTTGAATAACTTTATTCTTTTAAATAAAAAAAGCAAGCTAGGCTTGCTTATTGTCTTATTTCATTTAACTCTATCTATTTAACTTATATTTATGCTTTTTCAGCAAATTTCTTATAACCTAAATATGATATTACAGCTACTCCTAATAATGCTGCAAGTAAGAATAATGGTGTATCCTCAACTCCTGCATGTGATATTTTAGCTGGTTTTTTAGATTCTTCTTCTTCTTTTTTAACTGATTCAACTGGTTTATTTTTTTCTGCTTCTTTTTCAGGATTTAAATTTGGTTGTACTGGAGCAGGTGTTGGTGTTAATGTTCCTGATGATGGATCTTTTTGTGTTTCTCCCGGATTAACTGTTTCACCTACTTGAATTGTTTGTGCAACATCATTAATTTTAAATGTTGATAGCGCATTATTTGCATTAATGCTTTTTAATCCTATTGATGTTTTTTCAGATATTACTTTGTTATCTGTTGGTTGATCTAATTTTTTAGTTGATTGTATCTCTGCTTTAGTTTTAACTTTAAATGTTATTTGCATTAAATCTGAATCATCTTTTACAAATGCATCATTTTTAGCAATTATCTTTTTTGTACTTGCATCATACTGTATTTGCCAGTTATTCATTCCTTCAATTGAAGTAGGTCCTATTTTATTAAACATTTTTTCATCATAATCTAATGTTGCTTCAAATCTTGATATTCCTTGTCCTGCATCAATATTTGTAACTTTAACTTTTACTGGGAATTCTGTTCCTAATGCAACTTGACTTGATTTTGGTTCTAGAAGTACTGTTGCTGTTGCAGCCTGTACTCTTATTCCTATTACACTTAACACCATTACTATTAACATTAGTATTGCTGTTATTTTATTTCTTTTATTCATATCTTCTCCTAGATTTAGAATTTGCTATATATTAATATTTTTAATATACAACTTTTTATTACCTATAGTATATATTTCAAATATTACTATTTCAACTAGAATATATTACTGTAATAATTTTTTTATAATCATATTGTAATAATTACTTTATCAATCATATTATTATATTATTATTATTTTATTTTTCAATTTTTATTAAGTTATACATCTAATTATTATTTTATTATTATATACTATTTTAAAGCATTGTCAAATAATATATTATCATTATATTACCATTTAATTTTCTATTCTTTTTAATTTCTTTAATACTTTTTCTTTTTTTATGCTTTTATTTTCTCTTTTATGCAGAAATTTTACTTAAAATTATTTCTTCTAATATTACTTTTTATATATTTTTAATAATTTTTTTGAATAGTTTTTTTCTAGTTGATATAATTTATATATATAAATTATTGGAGAAGTATATGAGTGTTATTACTAAAGATATCAATAAATTTAATAATGTAAGTAAAGTAGATGATAGTATAAAAGAGAAACTAGTTAGTGTAGTTGCTGAAAATATAGTATCAACTTTTGCTGAGCATAAATTATCATATGAAAATATATATAACAAACTATCTAAAGTTAAATTATATACAGCAGATATGAAATCTGATTCAGATAGTGGTATATTAGATAAATATTTTCCATATACTAACACAATATATGTTAATTCAGACATATTTGAAAAAGCAATTTCAGATTACAATATTGAAAATATAGATATCGGATTAATACATGAGTTTATACATTGTCTACAAGTTCAAAGAAATAAAAATGAAATCACAAGAATTGGTATGTATGATTTAAGTAGTAAATTTGGATTAGGTATGAATGAAGCTGCAACACAGTATATTGCTAGTAATGTATGTGGTAATTATTTTTCACATGTTAAATATTTTAACTTAGATTTTTTAACAATATCTGAAAATTATTACCCAATAGAAACTGCAATTATATATCAAATGAGTTTTTTTACAGGTTCTTTTCCTCTTGTTTCTAGTGCACTTTTTGGTGATTCTCTTTTTAAGAACACTTTTATAGAGCAAACATCAAAATCAACATATGATAAACTAATTTCAAGCATTGATCATATAATTGGTATACAAAACCAACTATCACATGAATATATATTTTTAGCTAATTCAAATTTAACTGAAAAAAATAAGATAAAAAAATTAAATAGTATTAAAGAGAATAAAGAAGCTCTTAAAAAAATAATCTTAGATATTCAAAAAACAATATATGAAGAATCATTTAATTCAATGCTTAAAAAAGTCGAAACATTAAGTGATGTTAGAAATATGCAAATAGCACTTGCAAAGTTTGAAAATCTAATAATTATTTCTGAAGATGATTATTCATATGATCAATTTAAGGATCTTATGATGACTAAACTTAAAAAAAGATTTGCTAAAATACAAAAAGTTGGAAAATATAATTTTGCAAAAAGATCTAAAGTAGAAGTTTCTATGCTTCCTGCTGTTAAAAAAGTTAGTGCTTTCAAAATGTTTTTAAACAAACTTAAACTATTATTTGAACTTAAGACTAACTATAGAAAAGGATATAATCCTTTAATCGATAATATAATATAAGTATGTACGTAAATAAATAATATATAGTTAAAAAAAAGGTATAAGGTATAAAATATAAAAGAAAAAAGAAATGCAACATGCATTTCTTTTTTCTTTGTTCATATCTTTTTATCTTATTATTTTCTAACTATTGTTATTACAACGTCCTTGTTTTTAGTTTCAGATAATACATTTCCAAGATTAGTTACATCTCCTGCCCCTATAGTTATAACTAAATCATTTTCTTTAACATTTTCATATATATATTTCTTTATATCTCTAAATGTTTCTAAGTATATTGCATTTTTACCTTTTTCTTTTAAAACTTTAACAATATCTTCACCAGAAATTGTTGGATCTGGTTTTTCTCTAGCTGGGTATATTTTAGTTACAATTATATTATCAAAATTTGAAAGAGATTCAGCAAAATTCTTATAAAATGCTTTTGTTCTACTAAAAGTATGTGGTTCAAATATTGCATAGCTCTTATTATAATTTTGATTTTTTACTGTTTCACTTAGTGCTTTTACTTCTGTTGGGTGATGTGCATAATCATCATATATTTTAGCACCATTTACACTACCTTTATATTCAAATCTTCTATGTGCTCCATAGTATCTTTTCACACCAGCTGCAATAGTTTCTTTATCTATTCCATTTAGTCTAGATGCTGCATATGCTGCAGTACTATTTAATACATTATGGCTACCACTAACATTTAATTCTATTTCTTGTTCTTCATTATTTATTGTGTCCTTTATTATGAAAGTTGGTTTTCCATCAGTATATCTTATATCTGTTGCTATAAAATCACCTTCATCTATACCAAATGTATATATTTTAATATTTCTATCATTTTCTTTATTATATTTTTCCACATGTTCTATTACATCTTTAGTATGTACATCCATATTATTTATAATAAGCATTCCATCATTTGTAATATTATCTGTGAATTTTTTAAATGATTTAACCACATTATCTATATTTTTAAAATAATCTAAATGATCTGCATCTATATTTAATATTATTTCTGTTTTTGGATAAAAATATAAAAAGCTATCCTTATATTCGCATGACTCTAATATAAAATAATCAGATTTTCCTATCCTGTAATTACCCCTTATTTCTTTTAAGTAAGCTCCTACTTGTACTGTTGGATCCAGTTGTGCTTCTAGAAATATATCTGTAATTAATGATGTTGTTGTTGTTTTTCCATGAGTACCTGATATTGAAATGCTATCTGAATAATGTTTTGTAAGCATGCCAATAAACTTTCCTCTTTCCATTGAAGGTATATTTAATCTTTTTGCTTCAACTCTTTCTGGATCATCTTCTGGTATTGCTGCAGAATATATTACTACATCTGCTCCATCTATCATTTTTGTATCGTGCCCTATTTGTATTGGTATACCGGCATTTTGCAATATTTCTGTTTGTTCAGAAGGTGTATTATCAGAACCTGTAACTTCATATCCATTTAAGTGAAGCATTTGTGCTATTGCACTCATACTTACTCCGCCTACTCCAATTAGATGTACTTTTTTTACATCTTTAAAACCATCTATACTAATTTTTCTCATTATTATCCCCTAATATATTATTTTAACTTCAATATTATACCACTATATATATATTAACTCAAGTTGCCTTTTGAAGTAACCTAAGCTTTTTTTCCCTATATAACTATATATTACTATTAATTAAAAACATTTTCAACCTGCCTTATATCAATTATTTTAATATATGAATCTATACTTTCAAACCTATTATTCTTTTATATTATTATTGCAAAAGCAGATTAAAAGATATATCATAAAGCTATAATACATAATAATTTAAGGAGGTATTATGAGTAATAATTCAGAGAATTTTGAATATAAGAAAATTACAAATAACAAAGAAAGTAAAAATGGTTTTGTTAAATTTTTAAAAATAGTTTTTATAATTATAATAATAGCTTTCATTTGTGGAGTTTCCATAGCTAACAAAGAACAAATCAAAAAATTCACAAATAAGTATTTAACAAATCACGAAAAAAATGAAAATGAAAATAAAAATGAAAATATACTAGATAAAGGTCCATATTCTTCTGTAAATTTAGATGAATATTCTAAAACTTCAGAAGGCGTTGCGCAAAGTGTATTGCCATCAATTGTAGGAATTAAAGTAGAATATGGCGTTAACTCTCCTTTTTTAAGAGAAAATAACTTTAAAGCAGAAGCTGGAGGTTCTGGTATTATTCTTAGTAAGGATGGATATATTCTAACTAATAACCACATAGTAAGTCCTAGAAAAGCAGAAACTCCATTCTATAGTATATCAGATGCACAAAATATTAAAGTAACTTTTAATTCACCAAATGAAAATAATGAAATAAAAGACGAAATAGCAGAAATTATTGGAGTTGATCCTGTAACTGATTTAGCTGTTATAAAAGTTAAAAGAAATGATCTAACACCTGCTAAAATAGGTGATTCAGATAAAATCAAAGTTGGACAATTTGCTATGGCTGTAGGTTCTCCTTTAGGACTAAATAGTACAGTAACTGCTGGTATAATAAGTGCAGTAAATAGAAAAATAGATATTGGTGATGGTAAAACATATAATACTATTCAAACCGACGCTTCAATAAATGAAGGTAATAGTGGTGGTGCTTTAGTAAACTCTAAAGGTGAAGTAATTGGTATTAACACATTAAAATTTGCAGGTTCTGGAATTGAAGGTATGGGATTTGCAATTCCAATTAATCAAACTAAACCAATAACTAAACAAATTATTGAACATAAAAAAGTTTTAAGGCCGACTTTGGGTGTAAAAGCTAAAGAAATAACTGAAGACATTGCATCAATTCTAAATATAAAGAATGGTGTTATAGTAAAAGAAGTAATAAAAGGAAGTTCTGCTGATGTAGCAGGAATCAAAGAAAATGATATTATAACTAAATTCAATGGTGTAGATATTGCAAGTGTTTCAGATATTAACTCACAAAAAATTAATATCAAAGATGGTGATAAAGTTAATGCTGAAATTATACGTAATGGTCAAAAAATCAATTTAGATATAATAATGCATGTACTTGATGAAGACAAACAAAATGTAAATGAAAATAATCAAAATAAAATAAACAATATGTTTAATAAAGAAGAAAATAACAAAAATAATGAAAACACTGAAAATAATCAAAGCAATCAAATTCAAGATCAAAAAAATAATAACAATCAAAATAATGTAAATGAATATGAAGAAATGTTAAAAAACTTCTTTAATAACTAATAATTATTAATAACTAACACCAAATATCAAATAAAAAAGAGCTTTCGCTCTTTTTTTATTTGGTTCTATTAGTTTTACTGCTTTTTCTATGCAATTATTTCTTAGTTATAACTAATTTCTTTTTTTTATTATCATAGTCTACAATTACTTCATCACCTTCTTGTATCTTTTTAGTAAGTATTAAATCAGTAAGTTCATCTTCTACAATAGTTTCTACTGCTCTTCTAAGTGGTCTAGCACCATATTTTAAATCAGTTCCTTCTTGTATTATGTGCTTTTTAGCTTCTTTAGTTACTTCTAATTTCATTGACTTGTTTGCTAATGCTTCTTGCGTTTGTTTTAAGAATATTTCTACTATTTTAATTAATTCTTCTTCTTTCAAACTATCAAATACTACGATTTTATCTATCCTATTTAAAAACTCTGGTCTAAATGTATCTTTAACAGCTTCCATTGTTTTGTTTTCACTTGCAATCTTACTATCCCCAAATCCTATAGTATTTGTGTATATATTAGAACCTGCATTTGATGTCATAATGATTATAGTATTTTCAAAATTAACACTTCTACCTTGTGAGTCTGTAAGTCTTCCATCATCTAATACTTGAAGCAGTATATTGAAAACATCTGGATGTGCTTTTTCTATTTCATCAAATAATATTATTGAATATGGGTTTCTTCTAACTTTTTCAGTAAGCTGTCCTGCTTCATCATATCCTACATATCCTGGAGGTGATCCAATTAATTTAGATACTGAATGCTTTTCCATATATTCACTCATATCAAATCTAATTATATTATCTTCTGATCCAAACATTTCTTCTGCAACCGCTTTTGCAAGTTCTGTTTTTCCTACTCCAGTAGGTCCAACAAACATAAATGATGGTGGTCTTTTTACTGTTTTAAGTCCAGCCCTATTTCTTCTAATTGCTTTTGCAACACCTTCTACAGCACTATTTTGCCCCACTACTCTTTTATGCAAGTTTTGCTCCAAATTAATTAATTTTTCTGTTTCTTCTTCAGTTATTTTAGATACTGGTATTTTTGTCCATCTTTCAATAACTCTTGCTATATCTGTTTTTGTAAGTGGAAGTGGCTTAATTTCTTTTTCTATTTTTTCTATCTCTTCTTTTAACTTACATTCTATCTGCTTATATTCTGCAGCTTTTTGGTAGTCTTCTGTTGAATCTAGTTCTACCGCCTCTTCTTTTTCTTGTTGTACTTTTTTAAGTTCTCTTTTTGTCATTTCAAGTTTATTTAATTTTGTATTTCCTAAGTTTATTTTTGAACATGCTTCGTCTATTATATCTATTGCCTTATCTGGTAAGAACCTATCATGTACATATTTTTCTGACATTTTAACTGTTTGTTCTACCATTTCTTTTGAAATTACAACCTTATGATAATTTTCATAATACTGTTTTATTCCATCTATCATTTCTATTGCTTCTTCTTCTGTTGGCTCATCAACTATAACAGGTTGAAATCTTCTTTCTAATGCTGAATCTTTTTCAATATATTTCCTATATTCATTTAATGTTGTTGTACCAACAACTTGTATATCACCATTAGATAATGCAGGCTTTAATATATTTGCTGCATTTGTAGAATTTTCTGAATCTCCAGATCCAACAATTGTATGTACTTCATCGATTACTAATATAATATTTCCTAAGTTTTTACACTCTTTAATTATTCCTTTTATTCTAGCCTCGAATTGACCTCTAAATTGTGTACCTGCAACCAATGCACCCATATCTAATAAGTATACTTTCTTATCTTGTAGCTTATATGGAACATCTTTTCCAACTATTTTAAGAGCTAATCCTTGTGCTATGGCAGTTTTACCTACTCCTGGTTCACCTATTAAAACAGGATTATTTTTAGATCTCCTATTTAGTATTTCAATAACTCTTTGTATTTCATTTTTTCTTCCAATTACTTTATCAATTTTTCCATCTTCAGCAAGATTATTTAAATTAACTCCATATTCATCTAATATGCTTTCCTTTTTAGCTTTTCTTTTTTCAGTTACTATAACCCTTGCAGTTTTTGGATTATTGCTATTATTAGGATTACCTGATACACTATCTCTTATTATTTTTAATGTTTCTTCTAACCCTGGATTTGTACCTTTTTCTCCTAAGCTATCTTCTCCGTTAATTATATTTTGCATATATTCTTCAACTTCATCTGCAAATTGTTCCCAAGATTCTTCAGAGTTATCTGTATCCGCTTCTATTTCTCCTTTTTTAATTCCATCTTCTATCTTTTTTGACATATCCTCTACAAAGTCTAGCATTTCTAGAGATGATATCTTAACATCTGGAAAGCCTTTCATTATTCTTTGCTGTGCATTAAATCTTCTCTCATTACCTATTATTCTTTCATCATCTTCTAAAAATTTTAATTGTTGTATCTCATTTTTTACATCACTATAATTCATTGAAACTTTTTCTGATACCAAATTAACTACATCAGATACTAATACTTGTCCATCAGGAAATGCACCACTATCATATAGTTTCATTATTCTATCCATTATTTTGTTGTATTCTATATTAATTTTTAAACTCTGTTCTTTATTCATACATACCTCCTCTTTAGTTATATGTATTGGTATATTATCTTTTGTTAAATATTTTTAATCTATTAATTATTATATATATTAGAATATATAATATAATTTGTCAATACTTTTTTAGCAGTCGTTTCAGCTAACTGCTAAATATATTTTATCATATATATCTATTTTGTAAAGCGTAATTATATATTTTATTATTACAATTTAAAAATCGAGTAGGAGGTAAATGATTATTTCATTTACCGACCTCTCACACCACCGTACATACGGATCCGTATACGGCGGTTCTAAAGTTTAATTTGAACTTT
>QWCE01004684.1_pt1 | contig 13265 bp, 10 predicted proteins | sample 1972531 | NCBI WGS metagenome assembly QWCE01 (sample SAMN09866716, study PRJNA288562) | Human gut metagenome isolate term4_stool, whole genome shotgun sequencing... | reverse complement strand
CATCTGATCTTTCAGAACAGTAAGCGGTCTGGAAAGCCTGCTTGCAATAAAAATCACCACCCCCATGGAGATCACAAAACAGCCAACCGCCATTCCAAGAGCGATCATCAGTGCTTCTTTCATACCTGCAACAATTTCTGTTTTCTCTTCTAGCGCCACCACCCGGATTCCGTAATTGTTGGACACTTCTGATGCCGAAGTCCACATACTGGCATCGGAAGAAACGGTTATGGAATCCATTTTTGTTACAGCAGGATGTTTTTTGATATAACGGACCAGTTCGTCCGGCAGCCCTTCGGAGCGGTACAGAACATGTCCGCCTGGAAGAAATGCCACTACTTTGATATCACTGTCCGGAATCTCAAAAATATCTTTCAGTTTCTCTGTGGCATACTGAACCTCAATATATCCAAAATCACCCCCCTGAACTTTTCTCACCAGAGAAAAAACTTCTTCGCTTTCCCGGATCCCCCATCCATCCATATGTGGTGCTACCAGAATCGGCTTTCCATGTCTTCTTGCCGCAGAATCCAGCCAGTCAATAGCGGTAGTATTCCGGGCTTTGTTGGTGATCTTGGAACCGGTATTGGTACTGGACGCCACATCTCCGAACTCGTTAAAAATAATAACTCTGTAAAAATTGCTGTTGATATAATACATGGAAATTCCGGAATTCAGGGTATCCAGAAGCTCATTACGTTCAATGGTCTTGCTGTAGGTACTGCTTCCATAATACTTTGGAAGTGTTTTCATGGCGTTAAGCATATCCGGATCTGACAGAATATAATCCGTCACATGTTTCATGGAATCTACAGTAAAATCAACATTCGCAGCAGTCTGCCTGGAATAAAATTTCAGGCTTTGAGCTGCCTTTTCTGACAGTCTCCGGGAATTAAAGTTATAGCTGACTACTCCCAGAATTGCCGATATAAAAAATATTACAATGGAAAAACCAAAGATCAGTTTTGTACGGAATTTCATAAAAACACCTCACATCTTTTATTGAAAAACTGTATATAGCAACAAACAGATACCCCGCCTGCACAGCAGAGTATCTGTTTTTCTCAGTTGCACAGCATCTTAAATCATACCATACAATTCTGATCTTGCATATTTGGTAACCTTTTTTGCATCAGCCTTTGACAGCTCCGGCTACCATACCGTCTACGATCTTCTTGTTGAAAAACAGGAAAAGGATCAGCATCGGGATAGTGATTATCAGTACATCTGCAAACAGCAGGTTATAAGAACTGGAGTATCTGCCCATAAAGTTATAAAGAGTAAGCTGAACTGTTACATTATCATTTCCCGGAAGGAAGTACAGCGGGTTAGTAAAATCGTTGAAAATTGTTACCGCATTCAGGATGATAATTGTGGATGTAACCGGTTTCAGAAGAGGGAAAATAATCTTTACAAACAGATTGCTTCTTGTACATCCGTCGATGTATCCTGCCTCCTCAAGCTCTACAGGAATTGTATTCATAAAACCTTTGTAAAGCATGATGGTAAACGGAATCTGAAGTGCTGTCTCAACCATGATCATACCAAACATGGTTTTGTAAATGTGAAGTCCCTGCATAATCCAGATTGTAGGAAGGATTGCAGGAGGAATCATAAGACCTGTCATAACAAGTGTATCCACGATCTTTACAGGTCTGTCAGATCTTCTCTGAAGAACATAGCCTGCCATGGATCCTACAATGATAAGCACGATCAGGGATCCTATCGTAAGGATAATACTGTTCTTAAATGCTGTGATGATCTGATAATTATTTGCGGAAAATACTTCTTTGAAGTTGCTCCACATCCACTCAGTCGGAAGGGAAAGTCTCAGAAGGTTTGCTTCTTTTCTGTCCTTCAGTGCATTGATCAGCATGAAAAGAAACGGTACTGCAAAAATGAGAATACCGAAAACACATCCAAGGATGTCTCCTAATAATGTAAGTCTTTTCTGTTTTTTCATTTTAGTTGTACACCTCCCTGCTGTTAAGGAATTTCTGAAGCGGGAATGCGATGATCGCAATTACCGCAAACATGATAACGTTTCCTGCTGTAGACAGACCGAAGAATCCTGCTGCGTACTGTTTGTAAACAACGGATGCAAGTACGTCTGTTACAAATCCAGGGCCACCTTTTGTCATAGCCCAGATCAGATCGAAGCAGCGAAGTCCGCCGATCAGGGAAAGTGTGATAATGGTATTTGTTGAAGAACGAACCAGTGGCATTACGATGTTTCGAATAGTCTGCCAACGGGTTGCACCGTCGATAGAAGCAGCTTCATAATAGCTGGAATCAATAGATGTGATACCGGCAATAAAGATTACTGTGGAAATACTGACACCTTTCCATACATCAACCGCAATTACGGAAAAAAGGGCAAGATGTGTATCACCCAGCCAGTTAGGTCCGGAAATTCCAATAGCTGCAAGAACTGTGTTGAAAAGTCCCTTGCTCGGATGCATCAGTGCCTTAAAAATAATACCGATTGCTACTGCACTGACAAGGTTTGGGAAAAACACAAGAGATCTTAAGAAATCTTTTGTCTTGATCTTACTTGTCAGGAACAATGCGATAAAGAATGCAATGATTACTTTCAGTCCACTTGTAAGGACTGCATAGATCAACGTATTTTTTACAGATATACTTAAGGAGTTTTCACTGAAGAATGTTTTATAGTTATCAAGGCCGCAGAATGTAAATGATTTCAGATCCCATACAGTTAAGCTGAAAAACAGTGATGTCACCATCGGGATGATGAAGAAGATCACAAAAATCAGTACTGCCGGAAGAAGAAACCATAAACTGTATATTTTCTTTTTGTTCATGCTTCATTTCCTTTCCGATTTCCAGATGTCTGGCTGACATTAAAGCCGGCCGCCTGAAACACAGACGGCCGACATACATTTACTTATTTCCAGTCAAGTCCAAGCTGTGTTGCCTGTTTCTTGCAGTCCTCATCGTAAGCCTTTGCAGCTTCCTCTGCTGTAGACTGTCCTGTTGCAACCTCAGAGCAGATATACTCGCAGTTTGTTCCTTTTACAGATGTCTGGAACTCCATTGCAACATTTGTTTTTCCTGTGTCAAAGTATTTCTCCTGAGCCTCTTTAACTCCGTCATATGCGTCATCCGGAAGCTCATATCCTTTGATACAATATGGGCCGTCTGGTTTCTGTGCTTCTGTGAAAGCGTCAAGTGCCTCATCAGATGTATAGAACTCCATAAATCTTAAGATATCATCTTTTTTGTCGCTGTTAGCGTTTCCATAAATAGCTGTTGGCTCCCAAACTGTAAGGCCATGGTTGTCAGCGTCATCTCCCGGAACACCCATAACACCGATTTTGTTTACATCGTCTCCGTAGAGCTCATAGATGCTGGAAAGTGCCTGGGAAAGAATGAACCAGTGAGCACCCTCGCCGTTTACAAGCTTATCGCATGCATCTGCGTATGTAGTTGCTGTGTAATCCTCGTTAAAATATGGCTGAAGGTCAGCGAGTTTCTGGAAGCTCTTAAGGCCAGCCTCTGTTGTAGCATATTTAGCTTCACCAGCTTCGAATTTCTCTGAGAAATCCGGCTCTGCTGCAAGTACATTGTAGTGATCTCCAAGGTATGGAACCTGAATTGTCCAGGAATCTCCAAGAGATCCGATAACTGCTGTCTCACCAGCCTCTTTCAGAGTATCACAGTTCTTGAGGAAATCTTCCCATGTGTCCGGAACCTCAAGGTCATACTGCTCATAAAGATCTTTGTTGTAAAGGATACATCCAAGGTTTGTAGCGGTAAGCGGTACACCGTATACTGCGGAATCAGAACCTGCGCTTACTGCTGATGCGAATGTATCGTCAAGGCGGCTAGCCCACTCCTCACCGGAAATGTCGATGAAGTTGCTCTCCGGGTCAAGCTCGTTGAGCTTAGCACCTGAGTTGTATCCGCAAAGATCTGTCATCTCGCCGGATGCAAGTCTTGTTTTTACCTGGTTATCTCCGTCACCACCTGATGCACGAAGCTCTGTCTCGATGTGGATACCTGTCTCTTTCTCGCAGAGATCAAATACTGCCTGATATCCGGCAGATGCTGTATCCGGATCGATCAGGAATGTAAGAGTAGCCTCTTTGTACTCCCATTTGCTGTCGGAATCTTTGTCATCAGCTGCAAGTACGCTTGTTGCGCCTGCAAGTGTTGTTCCCATCATTGCTGCACAGAGCAGAACACTGAGCATCTTTCTTTTCATGTTTCGTCCTCCTTTAATTTCGACGTTCCTCATTACTTGATGATGCTATTTTAACAATTTGGACACAAAAAATACATGGATTATCCAATCCTTCCACATGGATTATTGAGCACTTTGTATATGGAATATGTACTTTTTTCGTCATGTGGACGACATTTTGCATGGATATTTCTGTTTTGTACATGGAAAAAGAGCCGCCCTGTTGTGATATTTTACCACAAACATGGACGGCTCTGACATTCCAGTTTCTTCTATATTATATAAACTTACAGAATATCAATATGCTCTCCCGCAAGTGCTTTGTTCATGCTTCGTACTGCACAGAACTTACCACACATGGAGCAGGTATCATCATACTCTGGCTTGCGCTCATTCCACATACGTTTGGCTGTTTCCGGATCCATGGCACATTCCCACTGTGCTTCCCAGTCCAGTTTTCTTCTGGCATCTGCCATCTTATCATCAATCTCGCGGGCTCCGCGGACACCTTTTGCAATGTCTGCTGCATGAGCAGCAATCTTGGAAGCCATGATTCCCTGTTTTACATCCTCAAGGTTCGGAAGTGCAAGATGCTCTGCCGGTGTTACATAGCAGAGGAATGCGGCTCCGGACATAGCAGCGACTGCGCCACCGATTGCAGATGTGATATGGTCATATCCCGGTGCAATATCCGTTACAAGAGGTCCTAATACATAGAACGGTGCTCCCTGGCAGATAGACTGCTGTACTTTCATGTTTGCCTCAACCTGATCAAGCGGCACATGTCCTGGTCCCTCAACCATAACCTGAACGTCTTTTTCCCATGCACGTTTAGTCAGCTCGCCAAGGCGTACAAGCTCCTCGATCTGGCATACATCTGTTGCATCAGCCAGGCATCCCGGACGGCAGGCATCTCCAAGAGAAATCGTAACATCATACTCACGGCAGATGTCAAGAATCTCATCATAATATTCATAGAACGGGTTCTCCTCGCCTGTCATGCACATCCATGCAAAAACAAGGGATCCTCCTCTGGAAACGATGTTCATTTTTCTCTTGTGGTTGCGGATCTGGTCGATGGTTTTTCTGGTGATTCCGCAGTGAAGAGTTACGAAATCTACACCATCCTGTGCGTGAAGTCTTACTACATCAATGAAATCCTTGGCTGTCAGTGTGTCAAGATCTCTCTGATAGTGGATAACGGAGTCATAAACCGGAACCGTTCCGATCATTGCCGGACACTCGCTTGTCAGTTTGCGACGGAATGGAATGGTGTTTCCGTGGGAGGACAGATCCATAATGGCATGTGCGCCCATGTTTACAGCTTCCATAACTTTCTGCATTTCCACATCGTAATCCTTGCAGTCTCTGGATACACCGAGATTTACATTGATCTTGGTGCGGAGCATGGAACCTACGCCTTCCGGATCAATACATTTGTGGTTTTTATTTGCACAGATTACTACTTTTCCGGAGGCTACCAGCGGAAGAAGTTCCTCTGTTGTCATTCTCTCTTTTTTTGCTACAATTTCAAGTTCAGGTGTGATGATGCCTTTACGGGCAGCTTCCATCTGTGTACTGTAATTTCTCATGTAAAAAAATCTCCTTTCGTGTCAACATCTGATGTCTGATTTTGGAAAATACACAAAAAACCGGCTGTCGCAACGCGTATGCATTACAACAGCCGGCTCTTAATCTTTCGTACTTAAATGAAAATCCTGTGTACTTCGAAATGTCTTCTGTACTCTCTGATCTTCTGTATTTTTAAGAATCCTTGGTGCATATGTCCCTACGTTGGCATTATCCAAATCAGGTTATGGGTCAAGACATTTACAGTCTACTCTCAGCTCGCTTCAGCGGGCCCCCCTGTTTTCATATGTTGGGGACTTTTGTCGTCCATGAGATTATTATAGTATAACAGAAAAAATTTGTAAACCGCATTTCTGCATTTTATGACTTTTTCTTTCGACAAAACCTGAACTGTGTTGATTTTTCTTATGCTCTCTCCCCACAGTCCGCCATACATGTACAGATCGTTTCTTTATGATTTCTGCAATTGAACCGTTTACCCTGACAAGCCAGAAAGGCCAGCAGTTTTCGAAAATATTTCCGGCGTTTTTCTTTTTTCTTCCGTTCTTTTTCAAACTGAGTTTCAAATCCCTGATTGATTATTGCTCCGATCATGGAATATGTATCATCATATTTCATACTGCTCTCCTCCTTTTATTCTGCATGGATGTTTTTTATTTATCTACATCATAGCGGAATGTCGGAGTTGCTTCCATGGTCTGAAATAATCAATTTAATTGACTTTATTTATTCTTTCTTCTGTACTGACTCGGTGTGTCGTTGTGCAGCTGCCGAAAAGCACGGATGAAGCTTTCCGGATTTTTATATCCTACCTTGTCACTGATATCTTCTACACTGAGCTGGCTGTAGAGAAGAAGCTGCTCTCCCTGCTGCAGTCGGATCTCTGTAAGAAAATTGGAAAATGTTTTTCCGGTAATGGATTTGATCAGTTTCGAACAGTATGGCACGGAAAAATGGAATTTCTCCGCTAACTCATTTAAGGTTACTGTGCTGCAGTTTCCCATTATATAAGCAAGCATTTCGGATTCCTGCTCTGTCCGTTCTCTTCTGCTATCCGGAATACTCACATTGTTTCCGTGGCGTCTCGTCAGCTCCACAAAAAACAGTGTAAGAATGCTGCAGATAATCCTGTCCGAAAAACTGTCACCTGTTTTCTGCTCTCTGTACATATCCAGAATGTAATTGCGGATAACCGTATCATTCTTCGTATGAAAAAGAAGGTAGCGAATTTTTTCCCGGAAATACAGATTCCCCACAAAAAAACTGGAAATCTGGGTTTTATCACGGACTGTATTATAGAAGATGTCCATGAATGTACTGCGGCGGATCAGAATATTCAGAATGATGCTGTCATCCTCCACCGCCAGAATTCCGTGTCTGACATTCGGAGCAATCAGACACAGATCTCCGGCTGTCAGTTTCTCCGTGGAATCCTGAAAAAAATTATTGCAGTTTCCGGACAGTACATATATCATCTCAAAAAAATCATGTTCATGATAAAACAGTGGAAAATATCTGGGATGTTTTACCAGGCTTACATTATATCCCGTTGGAATAAACATATCTTCTCTGGAATATTCATTTATCTTTTCCGGATGGACTGCCCATTCCACATCTTTTTCAAATTCGCAATGACCGGAATGACGTTCCTCGAATTTTGCAATATTCTCCGGAGTTTTTTCCATAAAATAATATTCCCGGTGAATCTTCTCATCATATTTCCATGTGTTCAGTTTCCGGACCAGATCTTTATACTCTGTTTTTTCTCGTTCCATATCTAAGCTTCCATTTTCCTCGGAATACCACCTGATTACTGTGCCGGCTATTTTCCATGCGTACTGCTTAATTCATCTCTTCGGTTTTCCAGCAGTTTTTCATTTGCTTTTTCATACTCGTTGAATTCTGCGGTAATCTGATCATCTGTTTTGGACGCATCCGGGTGATACCAGCTTTTTGCCTGGAAATAAGACGCAATCTCTGCAGTCTGGAATGCTCTTCCGTGGCGGGCAAAGATTTCGTTGATTGCATTCTGGATATCATCCAGGCTTAACCCTGCAATTTCATCTGCGCTGAGATATCTGACATTAACATCCGGCAGTATGTATTCTGAGGAATCTGATGTGGAACTGCTCTGCTCTGTAGAAGTGCCTCCACCTGAAAATTCCTCAATATTCTCCGGTATTTCTCCTGTTTTATCTTCCACCGTACAGGTAAATCCATCCTGAATATCTTCGGAAGGATCTGCCATCCACTGATTGAGACCTGAAGGTGAGCAAGCCGTACCTTTCGTCATCCGTAAAATCGGATACAATTCAGAATTGGCGTCTACCGTCATATTTTCAAAGAAAACTCTCGGACTTGCAAAGCCAAGAGAACAGAATTTATCAATGGAATCTCCGGCTTCTCCCTCAAAATTTTCCCAGAACATATCAATGGGCGATCCGCTGAAATAAAGGCTGTCCGTCTCATCAATCGGATTTAAATTTCCATCTTCCAGCCGAACTCCTTTAAAAAACCATTCCTGTCCTGTTGCGATCACGCCTTCATCGTATGCTTCGTAATAAAATTCATAACTTCCCTTATACTTCCGGAAGAAAACAGAATCCTCTTCTTTTACACATCTTTCATCAAGACTGCTGTAATCGAACTCCTGATACTCCGAAGCGCTGACGATTTCCTGATCCGAAGTAATCTCCCAGGATTCTCCTGATTTTCTCAGCATCTGAAAATGCACTCTGCCATCATAGATAACGGCAAAAATTTCCGGGCTACCATCCCCGTCAAAATCTTTCGGAAATGCCGCCAGGATTCCGCTGTCTGTATCCGGAACCAGACCGGAACTGTTATCTTCGTTTCTGTGAAGACTGCGAACATAACTCTGATTTCCCATATATCCCAGTCCGCTTATCTGAGATACCACATTGACTGCATCGGAAGCATTATTAACAACCGACGAAATTCCGGAATCTGCCTGCTGCTTTTCTGCTGATACTGTACTTCCCGGAATGACAGATAAACACATTCCTGCTGACAGCGCTGCAATGATATATTTCTTTTTTCTCATACTTTCCCTCCCTGTTAGGCATTCAGGATATCCATCCGCTTTGTACTGCCTGCTGGTACAGATCATCCATTCTGTCCATTTCCATATCGTTGGCATTTGAAGACAGCTGTTCCTGATAGAGTTCTTTTGCCTTCTTATAATATTCCTGAAATTTGCTGTAGTCTCTTGTATCTTCTGCTTTTTTCCCCTGGACTGCTACTTCCAGAAAAGCCAGGTTTTTGTAAGTGCGGTAGTCTTCTCCGTAAGTTTTCAGCATTTCCTGAAGTTTTTTCTGTGCATTGGCATAGTCATCCATATTCTGGTAAAGAACTGCAATATTACATGCCGTATCGTAGTCTCCCATTCCACGGGATTCAATCTGGTCAAAAATCTCCAGTGCGCTCTGATAATAACCGGAATCTCCGGTGTCTGCGCCAAGATCACTGTATACCTGTGCCAGTTCTTCCAGTATTCCGATGTTATTTTCTGACGGAAGTTCTTTCCTTGCCTTTTCCAGGAACTGTGCCTGCTGTTTTTTGCTGTCAATGCTGTCGTTCTGCTTATCCATGCATTTTACAGCCATGATATAAGAACGCATCTGAATATAGGAATCTCTGCTGTTCTCGGCACAGTCCCTGAAAATTTCTTCCGCGCTGCTGTAATCTCCGGTATTGTACTGGATTTCTCCTTTTACATAAGAAACATCCGCAGTGCTGAGGCCTTTGTCCGCTGCTTCATTCAGAAGTTCTTCTGCCTTGTTTGTGTTTCCACAGTAAGCTTCCGCAATGGCATAATCACGGTAATAACTTCCATTTTCGGAATTAATGCGGATGGCCGATTCATATGCATTGGATGCGTTTTCATACTCTTCAAGCTGAGAGTAGGAATCTCCCAGAAGATAATAGACACTGTCCAGAGAAATATCCCGTTTTATTTTTGAATCAGCCAGAATGGTATCATTGATATATTTAACACAGTCCCTGTATTTCTTTTCACGGTTAAGAGCCTCTGCTTTATCCAGATAAACGTCTGCTTTGTCCGGATAAATCCGGATTGCCTTCTGATACCAGGTATCCAGATCTTCATAATTGCCATCGCTGATGCTCTCTTCCATTTTTGAGACTGCTTCTTTATAATCTGCCTGTCTTTTTTTATCGATCTGATGATATCCGACCAGAAGAACCGCTGTACCCATAACTAAGCAGCCTGCTATAATTCCTGCAATCATGTGTGTTTTTTTCGGCCCGGTGTTATCTTCAGTCAGCTTATTCAGATCCGCATAGAGCTCTTCTGCACGCTGATATCTTTTTTCAGGGTCTGGTTCCAGGCATTTCATCACAATCGCAGCCAGTGTCTTGTCTGTTTCCGGCTTTAATTCCAGTAATGGCCGTACACGTCCGTTCTGGTCCATAACAGGCTTGCTTCCTGTAATAAGGTGATAGATTGTCGCTCCCAGGCTGTATATATCCGCTCTTCTGTCAATTTTTTTCCAGCGGAAACGATCCGTTTCACGTTCATTATACCGGATTGCCGCGATCTGCTCCGGCGGCGCATACCCCGGAGTATATCCGGTTACATACGCAGCTCCGCCTCCAAGACTGAAGGAAATATTAAAATCAATGAGACAGATATTTCCATTCGGCATCAGCATAATATTTCCGGGCTTCAGGTCGCTGTGAATCACCGCCGGATTCTGATTATGAAGATATGCCAGGGTTGCTGCAATCTGTTTCATCCAGATAATAATAGAACGTTCCGGAAATACGGTTCCTGCATCCAGGTACTGCTTGAAAGATTTTCCGGGAATAAATTCCATAACCGTATAAACACTGCCATTATCTTCCACAAAGTTGAATACCTGCGGGAGGCAGGTGTGTTTCAGATTTTTAAGCACATCTACCTCTGTCCTGGTATTCATCAGATCCTGGATATCTGTATTGACTTTTTTCAGGACTACATATTTATTCAGGTTTCTGTGATACGCCTTATATACCGTGCCACCGTTTCCGGCTCCGATTTTTTCTATGATCTCGTATGTATTGTCGATATATTTCTGCATTTTCTGGCAACCGTCCTATTTGCTTTTTGCTGTGAGAGTTCCGCTTCCTGCCGGCATCTTTACAGTCAGAACCGCCAGATCGGTACAACCCTCTGTACCGGACAATCCATCTCCAAGAGGATCCGGAATATCACTGAGATCCTGATATGGATTTTCTGCATATCCACGTGCCTGCAATGCTTCTGCATTACTGCTGTTCCAGCTTCCTGTAAGGCCGGATGGCTGCAGGCTGGCAGCCAGACTATCCTGTCCCTGTCCGTTTGTAACAGAACCGGAAGCACAGAGAGTTACACTGTCGTCAGATTCTACCTGATAAACTTCAACAGCAGTTGCTGCCTCCGGTGTTTCATCACCGGAATCATATCCATAACACCAGGTTGCAAAACCGATTTCAATTTTTCCCTGATAATTCATAAGGAAACAGTCCTGTGTATTTCCATAGGACTGGCTTTCCATCGGGGTTTTCATTCCTGTTGATGTCATCTGGGAAGTCTTTAATTCCACGGTTCCGTTTTCTTCCTTATAAATTCGGAAACCCAGACTTCCGCTCTTTACCTCCACTACAAGAAGTTCTTCTGCTCCGTCTCCGTCCAGGTCTCCCCTTGTTTCTGCCAGACGTCCGGTCAGAGCGGAAGCAGATGTCTCCCCGTATGTAAATGGAATCTGTGTATCTGCCCAGCTGACAGGTGGAAGTTCTTTCGCAAGTGTATTTTTTACATAATCTTCCAGAAGATCTCCGGTGCCAGAAGGTGTTTCGGCTGTCTCTGATGTACCTTCTGTTCCGGATGTTTCATCGGTTCCTGATGTTTCATCAGTTCCAGATGTTTCGGAATCTTCGCCGGTTTCTTCTGTTCCGGATGTGTTCGTATCTTCTCCATCTTCCCTTGCCACCGGAATTCCGTCGACTTCGGTGTCCCCGGCATTATCGCCTGTGTACGTATTTTCTCCCGGATCTGGTGTTTCCTCTGCGTCATCTCCTGTCTCCGGTGTTTCGGTTACGGTTGGTTCTTCTGACGGATCTTCTGTCGGATTCGGTTCACCGGTTATGATCGGTTCACCTGTCGGGTCGATGATCTGTACGATCGGTTCTTCTGTTATTGTTGGTTCTGCTGTAACGGTAGGGTCTCCCGTTACATCTGGTTCTCCTGTCACGTCCGGGTCACCTGTCACATCCGGATCACCTGTTATATCCGGATCGCCTGTCACGTCCGGATCACCCGTCACATCTGGTTCACCCGTTACACCTGGAGCCGGGCTTATAGTTACTTTACCTATATGTACGTCTCCATCATCGCCACCCCGGTCACGTCCGGGATCACCTTTCTCTTCCGGCGTAGGTGTCACTGTAGGATCCTTCTTCACAACGATTACCGTATTATCCGTATGATTTATGACCGTATTAACCGTCTGGTCAATCTGGTTCAGTTCCAGATTATATGTAGTTTTGTTCTGTACGGCCAGCTGTGACCTTGTCTCTTTGGAGGCCAACTGAATTTCCCTTGCTTCTTCTCCGTCTGTCACATTTGCGCTGGCTTTTCTCAGGTATTTCACTGCCTTTTCCGGCTGTTTTTTCTTATTGTATACTTTGGCCATTCCAGTGGCTGCTTTTGACGATTTCGGGCTGATTTTCAACGCCTTGGCAAACTTTACTTCTGCTTTATCATAGTTGGCTTCTGCCAGATATTTGTTTCCAAGATCAATCTGTTTTCCGACTCGCGCCGCATTGACCTTATCCGGCACTCCCAGCACAACAATCATGACAATGACCAAAGCCCACAGAACACCTGCTGCTGCCATTATGATAATATAAGGCGCCTTGTTTTTTTTCTTTTTCATACCTCTCTCCTTCTTCCAGATCCCCTGCAAATCTAATGGTTATATCTAATTTTCATTATAAAACTTCCTCTGTATTATTGTCCAGCAAAAAACAGTGTACAGATTTCTCCATACACTGTCTTTTTATAAGTGATATAAAACTCCCCTTTGTTTTTCGCCTGATTCTTTTATCGGGCGCACTCCTCTGGCAATTCACAGCTCCCTTTCTGTTCTGCCAGACGTTCTGCACCGGCACGGCGGATTCCCGCAAAAATGGAACCTGCAATGTTATGCCATACGCTGAAGATCGCTCCCGGTAGTGTAGCCAGCGGATTGGCCGCAAAATTGGCTGCTGCCAGAGAAACTGCCAGGCCGCTGTTCTGCATGCCCACTTCGATGGCTATGGCAGTTGTCCTTGCATACTCCACGTGGAATATTTTTGCAGCAAGAAGCCCCAGCATCATACCGCAGAAATTGTGGATAGCCACAACTCCCAGGACCAGAACTCCGCAGCTTACGATCTTTTCTGCATTTACTGCCACGATCCCTCC
>QWCE01006690.1_pt1 | contig 13266 bp, 9 predicted proteins | sample 1972531 | NCBI WGS metagenome assembly QWCE01 (sample SAMN09866716, study PRJNA288562) | Human gut metagenome isolate term4_stool, whole genome shotgun sequencing... | reverse complement strand
CCCCATCGGTGAGGTCGCCTTGCACAACATGAGGCTCTACTTAGAGCAAAGCCGCTGCAACATGGTCATCAAGCGGGGCTATGAGGACATTCTTTTCCTCAACCGGCGAGGGGCGCAACTCACTCGTGTCATGGTGTTCTACATCATCAAGCAGCTGTGCGCACTGGCAGGAATACGCAAGACCGTGAGCCCGCACACGCTGCGGCACTCCTTTGCCACCCACTTGCTTGAGGGTGGTGCCCACTTGCGTGCCATTCAGCAAATGCTGGGGCATGAAAGCATCACCACGACCGAAATCTATGTCCACATCGACCGAAGTCGCCTGCGACGCGAAATTCTGGAGCATCACCCGCGCAACAAGAAACCTAAGGTATGATTTTTGCAATCATTATACTTTGACATGTCATTTTAGTTTGTATAAACTTTTGGTTTACGCTAACTTTGCATCGCATATTATAGACCATAATTTCAAATAGATGAGACAAACGGGAAGAAAAAACCAGCGACAACGCCCTTCAAGCCTGGGCAACATTCAAAAATTCAAGGTTTCTACAAGCGGTCCCCTGCTTGAAGTGGCGGGAACCATCTTGAAAGACCACACGCCCACTAAGGTTAAATCGATGCTCAAGCATCACCAGTTTGCCGTCAACGGCACGCCGAGTTCGCAGTTTGACCGCCCGGTGAATGCCGGCGACGAACTCTCCATCAACTTCGACGGCTCTTTCCGCATCTTCTCCCACCCCAAGATCAAGCTCATCTATGAAGACAACGACATCATGATTGTCGATAAAGGGTGCAGCATCCTCTCCACGGCTGCCGCCGGCACAAAGGACGACACCGTGTTCAACGTGATGCGCAAGAATGTGAAGGCAGGCAATGAACACGCCCACATCTATGTCGTTCACCGGCTCGACCGCGACACTTCGGGCCTCATGCTGCTCACCCGCACCGCCAAGGCGCGCGACACCATGCTCAAAAACTGGACCAAGGTTGTGACCGAGCGAAAATATGAAGCCATCGTTGAGGGTGCAGTGAAAGAGGACCGGGGGCTGGTGCAAAACTACTTGACCGATGCCGACAACTACGAAGTGGTGTCGAGCGACAACCCCGAAGAAGGCGTTCTTGCCAAGACACGCTACGTCGTGCTTGACCGCACCTTGAGATATTCCCGTGTTGAACTCTCGCTCACTACTGGGCACAAAAATCAGTTGAGAGTCCACATGAAGGACTTGGGAAACCCCATCAGCGGCGACCGCAAGTACGGAGCACGAAGCAACGGCATCCACCGCCTGGCGCTTCATGCCACCAGGCTGGGATTCATTCACCCCGTTACAGGAAAGGAGATGCACTTCGAATCGCCTGTCCCAGCCAGTTTTATAACCTTGCTGAAAACGTAACACAGGGGAGCCGATGGCAGTTTTTTCATTGGTTTTTTGAGAAAAAATATTAATTTTGCAAAAATAATGACCCTTTCATGTTACTTTTCAACCATGAATTACGTCTATATTAATGTAGAACACTAAAAATGGGTAAAAACTATATACTTTTTAAATATAAAACTAAAGCTTTTATGAAACTAAAAAAAATTTTAGTATTTGCTGTGGCACTCGTGGGAGGGTTCTCTTTCATGAGCGCACAAGGTGGCATGCCTGAAATCCCCGTGGATACGGCTGTTCACACTGGCAAACTTGCTAACGGGCTCACTTACTACGTCCGCTACAACAACTATCCTGAGCATCATGTCAATTTCTACATTGCTCAGCGCGTGGGTTCTATCCAGGAAGAAGAAAGCCAGCGTGGCTTGGCCCACTTCCTGGAGCACATGGCTTTCAATGGAACCGACCACTATCCCGGCAACGGTGTGATTGACTACACACGCACACTGGGCGTGGAATTTGGCCGCGACTTGAACGCCTACACCGCTGTAGACCAGACAGTCTACAATATCAACGACGTTCCCTCCAACCGCCAGAGCGCACTCGACTCTTGCCTCCTCATCCTCAAGGACTGGAGCAACGGACTGCTGCTTGAAGGCAATGAAATCGACAAGGAACGCGGCGTTATCCATGAAGAATGGCGTTTGCGCAGTTCGGCCTCTCAGCGCATGCTCAACAATAACCTCGAAGCCCTGTATCCAGGCTCCAAGTATGGCAAGCGCATGCCCATCGGCTTGATGAGCGTAGTCGACAACTTCAAGTATAAGGAAATTCGCGACTACTACCACAAGTGGTATCGCCCCGACAACCAAGCCATCGTGGTGGTGGGTGACATTGATGTGAACTACACCATCAACAAGATCAAGGAACTCTTTGGCGCTATCCCCGCCCCTGCTGCCAATGCGGCACAAGTGGTTGACGAACCAGTTCCCGACAACAGCGAAGCCATCTATGTCATCGACAAGGACAAGGAGCAACAGTACGGTATCGTTCAACTCATGTATAAGCATGACCCATTCCCTGAACAGTACAAGAACAGTGCTGCCTATCTCTTGACCAGCTACGCTACCGAAATGGCTTGCGACATGCTCAACAAGCGTCTTGAAGAAAAGAGCCAGGAACCCGACTGCCCATTCTTGCAGGCAGGATCCAGCGACGGGCAATACATCTTTGCCAAGACCAAAGACGCTTTCACCCTCTTCGTTTTGCCCAAACCGGGTAAAACTGCTGAAGCCCTCCAGTCTGTGACCGAGGAAGCACTGCGCGCACGTCAATTTGGTTTCACCGAGACCGAGTATGCCCGCACTCGCGCCGACTACCTCAGTTCTCTTGAAAGCCGCTACAACAGCCGCAGCAAGATTCCGAGCGACCGATTTGGCCGCCTCTACGCTTCCAACTATCTTTCTAAAGAACCGCTGATGTCGATTGAAACCGAATATCAGATGATGAATCAGTTTGCCCCCAACATTCCCGTGGCTCTCATCAACCAGGCCATGCAAGAACTGGTGAGCGTGAGCGATACCAACCTGGTTGTAATGAACTTCAACCAGGAAAAGGAAGGCGAAGTTTATCCCACCAAGGCCCAGCTCAAGGGTGCTATCGACGCTGCACACGCCGCCAAACTCACGGCCTATGTCGATAAAGTGAAAAACGAACCCCTCATCAAGGAACTTCCCAAGAAAGGTTCTATCGTGAAGGAAACGCAGGGCACCAAGTTTGACTACAAGGAACTCACACTGAGCAACGGTGTCAAGGTTATCTTGAAACCCACCAAGTTGAAAGACGATGAAATCCTCATGTCGGCCGAAGCCAAGGGCGGAAGCTCGCTCTATGGCGAAAAAGACTGGGGCAACACCGAACTCTTCGGCTACGTTATTGGCATGAGCGGTCTTGGCGAGTTTGACAACACCGAGCTCCAAAAGGCTCTCGCCGGCAAGAAAGCATCGGCAGGTCTTTCCATGAGCACTTCCTACGACCGCCTCAGCGGTCAATCGACCGTTAAGGACCTTGAAACCATGTTCCAGCTCACCTATCTGAACATGACTTCAATCAAGAAGGACGAAAAGAACTTCAATATGCTGGTTTCTCAACTTGAAACCTTCCTCAAGAACAAGGGCCTGAAACCCGAAACAGCTTTCAGGGATTCGGTGAGCTACACGCTGGGCAACCACAACTGGCGCAACAAGCCATACGAGGCAAGCGACCTGAAGAAGTTGAACTACGACCGCATTCTGGAAATCGCCAAGGAGCGCACTGCCAATGCAGCCAACTACACATTCTACTTTGTGGGCGACTTCGACGAAGCCACCATTAAGCCCCTCATCGAGCAATACATCGCTTCGCTGCCTGCAACGAAAGAAAGATCCAACTATGTCAATGTGTTTGACCGTCCAAAGGGTAAAGTTGTGAACAACTTCTCTCGCAAGATGGAAACGCCTATCGTCAACATCAGCATGAACTGGTTCACCACCGCCACCCCCTACTCACTTGAAAACAGCATCAAGGCACGCGTAGCCGGTCAGATTCTCGACAAGGTTTATCTGCAAAAGATTCGTGAAGAAGCCGGCGCTTCCTATTCGCCCAATGCAGGCGGTAGCGGCCAGCTCACAGGCGATGTGCCTTACTACACTATCGTTGGTACAGTTTCCACCAAGATAGAGCAAACGGACTTGGTGCTCGATATTATGCGTAAAGCCACACAAGACCTCACCAAGACCGTTGATGCAGCCACTTTGAAGGATATCAAGAGCGTGATGATCAAAGACGCCAATGAATCGGAAAAGGAAAACAGTCACTGGCTGAATGTTCTCAACATGTGGACAAGCCGTGGTATCGACACGCAAAGCGACTACAAGAAGATTGTAGAAAGCCTCACTCCTGCAAGCATCTCCAAGTTTGTGAAGGATGTGATTCTCAAGTCGGGCAATGTCGTTGAAGTTGTCATGACTCCGGAACAATAACAACACGATCACCGTGATTTTAATGGGGCTGATCTGCATCGATAGGCCAGCCCCTTTTTCATAACTCCCCGTGCCTGGGAATCAAGAAGTCACGCACTTGCTTCCCTCCGGGAAAGTAATTACCATTTGCAATGGATATTATCCCAGCAGCACATCAAAACAATGGGGGGAAATCACAACCTCAACACAACTTTCAACATGAAAAAGAGCATTCTATTTTTAGCGGCAATGACGGCGCTCGCCACGTCGCTCCTCTCATGCAACAGCAATGAGCCAAAAACCAAGACATTGAGTAACGAAGAAGTGGCGCAAGCCTTGAACCACACAGTGGGCGATTACAGTGGCCCCATGACATTTGTAACCAACGAGCCTCACAAGCCCAACTCCAAGTGGAACAAAGTCGATACGGTGTTCAACATGAAGTGGCGAGTAGGAAACGACACGACATTGACCATCGACCACATTCCCATGAAGGCATTGACCGACTTCATCACCCAAGCCGATCTCAAGGAGGCCTTAAATGAGGCCGAGCCACAAGCACTAACCTGCAAAATGCAGTTTTTCGACAATGCACCCGTGCAATTTCTTATCAAAAGCATCGAGCCACAAACATTCAATGTCACCTGCGGCGGAAAAGCTCACCAAGTGGTTTTCCACTTTCACACGACTCAATTTCCCATGTCGTGGGGATACTACGACTACAAGTTCTCCAAGTGCTTCTTCGCAAGAATCACCACCGAAAACATCACCGTAGACGGTGAAACCAAAGACGGTTTAGTGACGGGGGGAAACACCATCGCCATCACCACCGAGAAGGATGCCGCCCCCTTCGACATCACCTCTATTATCAGCAAGTACAACAACAAGTGAGTGTAAAGGTGGCACTTTGATTTTTTCAGATGTGTGTGTAGGGATAACCGTCCCACTAATACAAGACGCTGTACTCCCCCGCCCCCTCGGCAACAAAGTCCCCACACCGGGGCATGAAATAGCGAAACATCTTGCACCATTTTTCTGTGATGCAAGATGTTTCGCTTTCTTCTCCTTTCAGGGACATGACTATACTGTGGCCATGCCCTCCTTGCCCGGCAAGAAAGATGAACTCCTTGAGTTTATTTCTTGGCTGGTTGTGCGGGTGCCTGCTGTGGGGTGGCAGGAGCCGACTTTTGCGCTCCGTCCGGGGTCTGCATGGGTGTACCTTGGCTCTGTTGAACCGGCAGATTTTCCAGTTTTGGCATAGCGCCTTGAACATACTTGGTATCGGTGAACAAGCAAGAGCAGATGCTCAACACGCAGATGAAGATAGCCAATGCCCAGGTTGCCTTTTCGATGAAATCGGTTGTTTTACGAACACCCATAAACTGGTTGTAGTTATTTACGTTGGCAGCAAGACCACCGCCTTTAGACTTTTGGATAAGCACTACACCGATCAGCAAAACCGATGCAATCGTGATTAAAGTAGCAAAAATAGCGTACATTTTCTTATATCAATTTTTTTTATTTTTTACTTTTTCGTTGAGTACCAACTTACGCAAGAAACGAATTTGGTCTGCAAAGTAAATACTTTTTTCTGGATATTTCAAATTTATGTTCTCTATAATTTCAAGAGCCTTAGAATATTTGCGCCTCGAAATGTACATTTTAGCAAGGCTTTCGCTCAACATCGAGTCGTCCTGAACTTCCGGCTTCTCGATGGGAACATGGGCAATCTCGGCTTTCTCGGTTTCCTCCACATGCTGTTGAGAGGGCATGGCGACGGCCTGTTTCTCCTTTTCCCTCGATTGGGCGATAAACCTGTTGATGAGTTCATCATCGTGGCTCAAGTTTTGGGGTTCAGCCGCTTGCCCGGCTTCTTTCCTGTCCTCTGCCGCCAGAATGTCGGCATAATCGGGCGTAGGATTGAAAATGGCGTTGTTGAGCACCTCTATTTCCTTGGGATTGCTGCTTCCAAACGAGTCGAGGAACCGGTCGATGGTGCTCTCGGTATCTTGCGCCTGGGGTTCTTCCTGCGGAGGATAGAACCCTGCAAACAGTTGAGCCGATTTGCCAAGAACGAGAGCCAGCGACTTGCGGTCGGGCGAAGTGATGGCCATGCGCCCCAGCAGCTCATCTTCACCATGCGTGCCGTGCTGCTTGAGATAGAGCAACAGCGGCAAGTTGAAGTAGGGGTATCGCTCCATCGCCTCATCGAGCCACTCGCGGGTGATGGGGCACTCGCTGTGGCTCAAGAACTTTTTGATGTCGTTGAGTATATCCATTACCAGTTACCTAATGTTGCGTTAAAAATCAAGTCTTTCAAGTCGTCGCTTATTTGAGAGCACAGTTCGTCCTGCACCTCAGTGAGCATGCGGTTACTGTCAAAGTCACGGTAGACCGAGAAATTCTGGTCGGTCGACAAGGCAGGATTCTTGTTGTCGATATACTTGACGTGAACCGTGATGGTCAAGCGGGTTTGGCTGGCAAGGGCATTGTCGCCCACGGCTTGCGGCGAGAGGGTGTAGCCTGTGATTTCCCCTTCCATGCGCAAGTCGCTGTTGGGGCTGTCGATGACACGCAGCCGCGTGTTTTGCGCCACCATGTCCATCAACTTATTTTCAAAGAGTTGCTGCAATGGCGGATACACCAGCGCAGCGCGAATGGGGAAGTCGCTGAAGGAAATGGTCTTGTAGATCGAATAGTTGAGCGACGACCCGTTGAACTTGTAGCCCTTGAAAGAACAAGCCTGCACACCCACAAGCAATGCTACGATGAGAAATAAACGCTTGAACATGACCCTATATCGTTTTTTTATTGTTCACTCTTTTGGTTGCGCGATTCCAGCCCGTACTCCTTAATCTTGCGATACAGGGTGCGCTCCGAGATGTTCAGCTCCTCGGCGGTCTTCTTGCGACGGCCGCAGTTGCGGTCGAGTGCACGCGTGATGGTTTCACGCTCGGTGTCCTCCAGCGTCTTGATGGGCCGCACTTCCTCGGCCATGATGGGGGTTACAGGCATTTCCTGAACAGGATTTCCCACTTCACGCATATCTTCAATCTCATCATCATCGTCAATCTTGATGCTGTGGACGCTGTGAGCCTTCATTGGTGTCAATTTCACCAGTTGCTTGGTCTCACGCTTGAGCTCGGCAATGTTGGTGTTGATGTGAGCCGAGTGTGAACCGTTTTCCACGGCAGTCTTGATGCTTTCAATCTCGTTCTGCAACTGGAATATCATCTTGAACAGCAATTCACGCTCGCGCGAATAGTCAAACTTTGAATTGTCACCGGCCAGCACCGGCTTCATGTCGTCGCTGGGAATGGGCAGGTAGCGCATCACCTCGTCGCGCGACAGAGTCTTGCCAGCCTCAAACAGCGCAATCTGCTCGATGACGTTCTTCAACTGGCGCACGTTGCCCGGCCAGCGGTAGTGAAGCAGGGCTTGCCTGGCCTCGTCGCTGTACTCGACAACGGGCGTGCGGTAGTTGTCTGAAAAGTCGTGGGAGAACTTGCGGGTGAGCAGCCAGATGTCGTCGCCACGCTCACGCAGGGGAGGAATACCTATTTGAACCGTCGAGAGGCGGTAGAACAGGTCTTCCCTGAACTTGCCCTCCTTCACAGCCTTGGCCATGTCTTTATTGGTCGCCGCCACCACGCGTATGTTGGTCTTTTTCACCTCGCTGGAACCCACACGCAGGTATTCGCCCGACTCCAGCACACGCAGCAGGCGGGCCTGGGTAGTCAATGGCAACTCGGCCACCTCGTCAAGAAAGATGGTGCCGCCGTTGGCTTCCTCAAAATATCCTTTGCGATCAGAGATTGCCCCAGTAAATGCACCCTTCTCATGCCCGAATAGTTCACTGTCGATAGTGCCTTCGGGAATCGCTCCGCAGTTCACCGCTATATATTTATTGTGCTTGCGCGAGCTGTTTCCGTGTATGATTTGCGGGAAAAACTCCTTTCCGGCACCACTCTCCCCAATGATGAGAACCGACAAGTCGATGGGTGCAACTTGCAGCGCACGCTCAATGGCGATGAGCAGTTGCGGCGAATCGCCTATGATGGAGAAGCGTTGCTTCACGCTCTGTATTTCCGATGATACTCTGTTGTTAGGCATATAGTCTTATCTCTTTTTATCCCCTCCTCTCCATGAAAGGGGAAGAAGGGCAGTTTTTCGTTCCGTTTTTTATAGCTCATCACTGGGCCACTTGTCCCAGTGCTTCATGGCGTAGGTCTTGCCCTTGAGGAATGCGCCCAGCTCCTGGGTCGTGGGGTATTGCGCCAGCACCGAGGGCATGACGGGGTCACCTATCGACACCCTGAACGTGTCGCCCTTGCGGCGAAACACCTCACTCGGCAACTTGAGCGTGCGCAGCCTCCAGTCAATCATGCCCATGATCGTGAACAGCACGCTGTTGTGACCATGAAAGTAGACCGGTATTACCGGCACGTTCAACCGCTGAATGAGCCTGATGACCGTGGGTTGCCACTCGCGGTCCTCGATGCGCAGCCCGGTGGTGAACTTCGACACCGCCCCGGCAGGGAAAAAGCCCAGCGCATGGCCGGTCTTCACATGACGCAGTGCCTCGGTGATGCCTTTCACGCTCTCGGCGCGCTTGGCGGGGTTGTCACTTTGCAAGGCATCGACTGCAATGAAGTTGGGGCGCATGGCACTAATGTGGTTCAACACCATGTTCACCATCACCTTGAAGTCGGGACGACGCTCTCCAAATATCTTGATGAGTATAATGCCGTCGAGCGCGCCAAACGGGTGATTGGAAACCGTAATAAATCCGCCTTCGGGCAGGTGGTCAAGAACCTGCTCATTGCGAAATTTCAACTTGATATCCAAGTCTTTGAGCAACCCTTCTACAAAGGGTACTCCCGGCGTATCGCAATTGTGGTCGTGAATCCAGTTTACCTTGTCAATGGCGAGAAGCCTCATGCCCAGCCGGCACAGTTTCTCCCTGCCCTTGAAGAAAGGTATCATTTCACTTATATCTTGATAGTCAAGTACCGTCCTTTTAATAGGCTGTAGCGATTCTTGTCCTGATTGCTGTTCCATCAAAAAAAATCATTCTCCCTTTTTTTGTCTTCGCACGCTGCCGTGCAGCGTGCATTCACGTCTTTACTGCTAAGTAGGTTGCAAATGTAGCAATAATCTCCCACATAATCACGCCTCCAACCAATAAAATATGTCAAAATGTCATACCCCCTTTCCCCGTCCCCTCACTCCCGCTTCTTCCAGGGTTTCAAAACCTGGAAAAGGCACATTTTTTTTCTGTTTTTCTCGAAACATTAAAAAAATAATTACTAACTTTGATTCCTTTATCTAATTGCGACCTGCGTTGCGGACGTAAAATTTAGGTAAATTAACTTAAAAACCCCCTATTTTGGCACGAGATTTTCAAAAGTCTCGAAATGAATAAAATAAACTCAAACAAATATTTATCTATGAGACTAAAACTGTTTTTGCTTCTCACGTTCTTGCTGAGCCTGCCGGCTTTAGCCGAGACTGGACTGCAAGGCGTAGTGATTGATTCCCAAACAGGACAGCCTGTGGCAGGAGCCACAGTAATGATCGATAATCAAGGCATTACGGTTACAACAGGCCCCGATGGCGATTTCCTGATCAACGACGCTCAACCCGGCAAGGACAAGCTGCTTGTGCTTGGCTATGGCTACAAGGACTGGTCAAAGGACGTGGAGATTATCAACAATGTGGTAGACAACATGGGCTCTATCAAAATAGAGTCGTCCATGTTCAGCTCGGCCGCTGTTCAAAACATGGGCGATGACAACCAGGAAATGCAGCTCACCGCTTCACAGCTGGAAGATGAGGAAGGCAACACCCAGGCGGTAGCCACCCTCACCGGCGCTACCGACAATCCCTTCTACAAGGCTGCCAGCTACAACTTTAGCATCATGCGATTCAGGGTTAGAGGCTACAACGCCGAGTACACCCAAACCGCTATCAATGGCGTGAACTTCAACGATGCCGCCCGTGGACGCTTCAACTATTCCATGCTGGGCGGCTTGAACCAGGCCTTCAAGAGCAAATCCATAGGCACTGGGCTGGAAGCCAGCAGCTACGCCTTTGGCGATGTGGGAGGAACCAACGACATTCGCACCTATGCCAAGGGCTTCGCGCCAGGCTTCAGGGGAAGCGTGGCCTACACCAACGGCATGTACCGCTGGAGAGGCATGGGAACCTATAGCACCGGCATCATGCCCAACGGCTGGGCCATGACCGTGAGTGCCGTGGGACGATATGCCGACGAAGGCGTTATTCCCGGCTCGTTCTACAACAGCTGGGGCTACTTCCTTTCAATCCAAAAGGACCTCAACCCGCACAACAGCATCGCTCTCACCACCTTCGGAGCCCCCACCAAGCGCGCCAGCAACTCGGCAACCTTTGAGGAGGCCTATCGACTGGCCGGCACCAACCTCTACAACTCCAACTGGGGCTGGCAGGAGGGCAAGAAGCGCAATGCCCGCGTGGTGGAGGCATTTGACCCCACCGTTATTCTCAACTGGATATGGAAGCCCAAGATGGGCACGACCCTCAACACAGGTTTAGCCTTCCACAAGTCGTTCTACGCATCATCGGCCCTCAACTGGTACAACGCCAGCGACCCGCGACCCGACTACTACCGCTACCTGCCCAGCTACTACGAAGACGAAAGCACGGCCGATTTCTACCGCAACCAGTGGCTCTACAACGAGGATTTCAGGCAAATCGACTGGAACAGCATCTACAACACCAACTTGATGAACAACTACCTGGCCGACCAGACGGGAACTGAACACGCTTCGACCTACATTCTTGAAAACCGACACAGCAATCAAGCCAGCTGGACAATCAACAGCACCCTCAACACGCGCCTCAACAGCCAACTGACGCTGCAAGGCGGATATGCAGCCAACTACACCGTTTCAAGCTACTACAAGACAATGAAGGACTTGCTGGGCGGACGCTACTGGCTCGACGTGGACCAGTTTGCCGAGCGTGACTTCCCCAGTGACATTTCACTGCCGCAAAACGACTTGAACAACCCCAACCGCCGCATTGGCGTGGGCGACCGCTTCGGCTACGACTACAATATCAACCAGTTTGCCACCAACGTGTGGCTGCAAAACGCGTGGAACTTCGCCAGGTGGGACGTTACCTATGGAGCTACCGCAAGTTACACCACCTACCTGCGCGACGGTAAAATGAAAAACGGACGTGCACCCGAAAACTCTTTCGGAGAGGGACAACACCACAGCTTCTTCAACTGGGGCGTAAAAACCGGGGTGAACTACAAACTCGACGGACGCAACAGCTTCTCGCTGCACGCCTACTACGGCACTCGCGCCCCATTGAGCAACAACGCCTATGTGTCGCCACGCATCAAGGACGACGTGATCACCAACCTCAACAGCGAGCGCATCGCAAGCGGCGACATCAACTACAACTGGAACTACCGCATCTTCAAGGGTATCATCACCGCCTTCTACACCGACATGCAGAAGGGAACCGAGCGCACAGCTTTCTACGACGACTTGAACAGAACTTTCATGAACTATGCCCTCACCGATGTTCACAAGGTGTTCAAGGGCGTGGAACTGGGACTTAGCGTGAAATTGACGCCGGCTGTCACACTGAATGCGGCCGCCAACATTGCACGCTACCAGTACAAGAACCGCCCCACAGGCACTCGCAGCTACGAGAACGGCTCTCAACCCGACGTGACACAGACGGTTTACCTCAAGAACTTCTATGTGGGCGGAACGCCTCAAGAGGCCTACAGCATTGGGCTCAACTATGCAGCACCTCACATGTGGTTCTTTGAAGTGAACGGTTGCTGGCTCAACCGCGCCTATATCGACCTCTCCCCCATTCGCCATGAGAAGATGGACAACCTGTGGACGATATGCGACACCGAGGAAGACTTGAAGGCGAGAATTAAAGACATCACCACGCAAGAAAAGCTCAACGAAGCACTGGTCATCAACATGAGCATTGGCCATGTCATCTACCTCAACCGCCGTGCCTCGCTCAACTTCAACTTGAATCTTAACAACCTGCTCAACAACTGCAACATTCAGACGGGCGGTTATCAGCAAGGCCGATTTGACTACAAGAAGTTCACGACAAGCAAGTATCCCAACAAGTACTACTACGCGCAAGGCTTCAAGATGTACTTGAACGTGGGTGTGCGCTTCTAATTCAACCCCATTAAGGACTTTTAAAATATTGAACAATAAAAAACAACATCACAATATGAAACGTTTCTATTTATATCTCAGCATGTTATTCCTGTTGGTGATTACGGCAGGTTGTAACGATGAGTTTGACACACCCCCCATGGTTGTGCCCATGGCTACTCACACCCCCAACATGACCATTGCCGACTTCAAGGCTAAGCACTGGCAAGAGGTGAACAATTACATCGACACCGTGAAGGAAGACGAAGTGATTCACGGCCGTGTCGTGAGCAGCGACGCCACCGGCAACATCTACAAGAGCCTCTACATTCAAGACGAGACAGGTGGCCTCACCATCTCTATCAACGGCAATAGCCTCTATAACACCTATCGTGTGGGCCAAGAGGTGGTAATCCCCATGAAGGGCTACTTTGTGGGCAAGTACAACGGACAGCAGCAACTGGGTTCCCCGCTCTACTACTCAAGCGGCGGCGTGTGGGAAGCCACTTTCCTGCCGTTGGCCGTGTGGCAATCGATGGCCGAGCTCAACGGTATGCCCGCCGACGTTCTTTTCGAATTTCACTTGATCGCGGACGAAGAAAGCGCCGCAGCGCTCAACGAAGCGTTAGACGGCATCTTTCGGACCGAAGATCTTTTGGACAGGCTCGCATGGTGCTGTCAGATATTGAAAACGCTCCTCCGCAC
>QWCE01005593.1_pt1 | contig 13273 bp, 12 predicted proteins | sample 1972531 | NCBI WGS metagenome assembly QWCE01 (sample SAMN09866716, study PRJNA288562) | Human gut metagenome isolate term4_stool, whole genome shotgun sequencing... | reverse complement strand
TTTGTCGTAAGTTTCGTAAGTTTCTTTTGACAAACCCCCATTTTCTGCCTTTTCTAAGCCTATTGGCTTCATTGTTGGGAATAAAAGTACATCTCTAATAGATGGTTGGTCTGTTAAGAGTACAATCATTCTGTCAACGCCAATTCCAAGTCCCCCTGTTGGTGGAAGACCTACTTCAATTGCGTTTATAAAGTCTGAATCCATTGGGTGAGCTTCATCGTCGCCTGCTTCTTTTTCAGCAACTTGTGCTTCAAATCTTTCTCTTTGATCGATTGGATCGTTAAGTTCAGAGAAGGCATTGGCAAATTCCCAAGTGTTTATAAAGGCTTCAAATCTTTGTGTAAGTCTTGGGTCCTCTGGATTTCTCTTTGCAAGTGGAGAAACTTCTACAGGATGGCCAATTACAAATGTTGGTTCAACTAGGTGTTCTTCACAGAATTCTTCAAACATTTCTGAAAGAATTTTGCCCCAAGTGTCGTGGTCAGACATTTCTAGTCCCTTTTCTCTTGCAATTTCTCTTGCCTTTTCATCTGTGTCGATTTCGTTAAAGTCTACATCAGCGTATTTTTTAACTGCATCAATCATGGTAATTCTCTTCCAAGGTGCTTTTAGTGAAATTTCTGTGCCTTGATAATTTATTGTATCTGTTCCAAGAACTTCAAGTGCTACATATTCGAATAAGTTTTCAGTTATTCTCATCATTTCTTCGTAGTCAACATAGGCTTGGTAAAGTTCAATATTTGTAAATTCTGGATTGTGTTTAGGGTCCATTCCTTCGTTTCTAAACATCTTGCCCATTTCGTAAACTTTTTCAAAGCCACCTACGATTAATCTCTTTAAGAAAAGTTCGTTGGCAATTCTAAGTTGCATGTCAATGTCAAGAGTGTTGTGATGAGTGTAGAAAGGTCTTGCATTTGCTCCACCTGCTACTGTGCCAAGGATTGGTGTTTCAACTTCCAAAAATCCTAAGTTATCTAAAAATTCTCTAATTTTTTTGATTATTTTATTTCTCTTTATAAATACATCTTTTACTTCTGGATTTACGATTAAATCAACATATCTTTGTCTATATCTAAGGTCTGGGTCCTTTAATCCGTGGAATTTTTCTGGAAGAATTTGAAGTGATTTTGAAAGTAGAGTCAAGTCAGTGGCACGAACTGTGATTTCGCCTGCTTCTGTTTTAAATACAAGGCCCTTTACTCCAATTATGTCTCCAATGTCAAGTCCCTTGACTTCTTCGTATTTATCTTCAAGGACATCTTTTCTTGCGAAAACTTGTATAGTTCCCACTGAATCTCTCACATCTAAGAAACAAATTTTGCCATGACGTCTCTTACTCATTACACGACCAGCAATAGAAACTTCTCTCTCTTCATCTTCCTTAAATTCTTCTTTAATGTCCTTTGAGCGAGCAGTTACCTCGTAAGATTCATTGACAAAGGGATCTTTTCCTTCATTTCTTAACTCGTAAAGCTTTTGTCTCTTTAACAAAAGCATTTCATTTAGATTTGCATCTTCTGTCTTTTTCACAAATTGCCTCCTAAATAGTTATTCCACAAATTTCATACTTGATTATTCCATCTGGAACTTCAACTTCAACTACATCGCCAATGCGATTGCCAAGAAGTTTTGAGCCAACTGGTGATTCATTAGAAATTTTTCCTTCAAGAGGATCTGCTTCTGCTGAACCAACAATTGTATATTCGTCTTCTTCCATAGTGTCAAGTTCTCTAACTTTTACAGAAGAACCAATATTAACTACATCTGTATTTAAATCTTTTTCATCAATTATCTTTGCATTACGAACCATCATTTCAAGTTTTGCGATTCTCTCTTCAACTTGTGCTTGTTCGTTTTTAGCTTCATCATATTCAGGATTTTTTCTAGACCTTCCGGTGTAAAAAATATATCTTTTTCCAAAATTCTCTCTCCTCAATATATAAAAAATAAGGCGTCAGCCGCCCTTTAACAAAAACCTTTTAATCTAGGCTATTATAGTTTATAGTTCTCTAAATGTCAAGATTTTAAAGTATTTCAATGCTTTTTTAATAAATTTTTACAAAAAAGAAAACTCTGCAACTTTCATAACAGAGTTTTAAAATTTATTTTAGTCCAAAGTTTCAATATAAGATCTAATAAGATTTATTATTTCATCCTTGTCCTTTAGTGTGTTTAATTTATTCCTAACTTCCTTGGAGTCCTTCATGCCCTTAAAGTAATTTGCGTAAACTTTTCTCATCTCTAAGATGCCAAGTTTTTCTCCCCTATAAGATATTTTTCTTTCAAGTTCATTTATCATAAGTAGAAGTTTTTCTCTATCACTTGGCTTATAATAGTCTCCAGTTTTTATAAGCTCTTCAATTTGATTAAAGATGTAGGGGTTTCCTACAGCACCCCGACCTATTGCTATGCCGTCAACCTTTGAATAATTTATTTTTTCTAGGGCATCTTCTGGACTCTCGATGTCTCCATTTCCTATTACGGGAATTTTTACATTTTCTTTAACTTCTTTTATAAAATCCCAATCAGCTTTTCCAGTGTAGTATTCTTCTCTCGTTCTGCCATGAACTGTTACAAAGCTTGCTCCTGCAGCCTCAATATTTTTTATGGCTTTCATAGAAGAAATTCCCTTTATTCCCTTTCTAACTTTTACAGAAACGGGCTTTTTTGAATTTTCTACAACAGCTTTTACTATATCATAGACAAGTGAAGGGTCGCTTAAAAGGTGTGATCCAGAATTATTTTTTACAATTTTTGGTGCAGGGCAGCCCATATTAATATCAACATAGGAAAAGTCATAGTCATTTAAAATGCTTGCAGCTTGACCCATAATTTTTGCGTCAGACCCAAAAATTTGCACAGAAACTTTTTTCTCCTTGGGAGAAATTTCCAAAAGGTCAAGAGTCTTTTTGTTTTCATAGACAAGTGCCATGGCTGAAACCATTTCTGTCACAGTTAAGTCTGCTCCCTTTTCACTTGCAACTTCTCTAAATGCTATGTCGGTGTAGCCTGCCATTGGTGCTAAAATTTTTAACAAAAAATCACTCTCAATCTATATTGCTGTTTTTTTCAAATATAATTTTAAGTCCTTCAAGAGTTAAGAATTTGTTTATTATAAAATTATATTTTGAATCGCTAGTAAGCATTGTGGAGAAACCTCCAGTGGAAATTATATTTGTGTCTTCTTCTTTCCAATTTAACTCTTTTAAAAGTTTTGCCACAATTCCATCAATCATTTCTGTGTAACCATAGTAGAGTCCAGATTGCATTGCCCCAACTGTGTTAGATTGAATAACTTTATCTGGCGCAATAATTTCAATTTTTGGAAGTTTTGAAGTCATCATAAAAAGTGCTTCAGCAGAAATTCCAATGCCTGGCATAATTAAACCACCAAGATAATTTTTTTCTTCGTCAACTATACAAAAAGTCATGGCAGTTCCAATATCAACTATAATGGATTTTTTACCATAAATTTCAAGTGCCCCAACAGCATTTACAAGTCTATCGGCACCAACTTCTTTTGGATTATCGTATTTTATATTAAGTCCCAAGTCTAAATCTGCACTTACTATCATTGGGTTCTTATTAAAATATTTTCTAATCATAGAAGGAAGTGTGTGCATAAGGTTTGGCACAACGGAAGAAATTATTACATTTTCAATATCTTGTGGATCAATGTTGGCATGAGTTAGTGTATTTATAAAAATAAGACCGTACTCATCTGATGTTCTAGTCTTCACAGTGGAAGTTCTAAAATCATTAACAAGTTCATCTCCCTTATAAACGCCCCAAGTTATGGAAGTATTGCCTACATCTATTACTAATAACATTTTTACACCTCATTTAACAAATTGTTTTCATTATATATTTTATAATCTTCACTTTCAACTAATTATTTACCCAAATTTTAAAATTAGACCATGAAAATTTTTTCTTTGTAAATAGTTTTCGCAATTATTTTTTGTTAACCTCATTGACAATATAGTAAACATTGTGTACTATATTTATCGGAGGTTAATGATGAAAATTAAAACAAGAGACATAACAAAAATTGCACTTTTAGTTGCACTTATTGCAGTAGGTGCCTTTATTTCCATACCAATTGGACCAGTTCCCTTCACTTTACAAAACTTTTTTGTATTTATGACAGGACTCTTACTTACACCCTTTTATGCGGGACTTACAGTTTTTATATATGTATTATTGGGCTTAATTGGTATTCCAATTTTCGCAGGTTTTACAGGAGGTTATCAATCTTTTTTAAAACCAAGTTTTGGATTTTTAATTGCCTTTATAATAGGAGCAGCCTTTATATCTAAATTTGCTCATGGCGAAAAAAACTTTGGCAAAATTATGGTTGTTTTAGTTTTAGCAGAAGTTATTTTCTACGCAATAGGTCTTCCCTATATGTATGTAATTTTAAATAATGTAATGGGCACTTCCATGAACGTGGCAAAAGTCTTTTCTATTGGCATGATACCTTTTATTATACCTGACATGGCAAAGGCAGTAGTTGCAGCAATAATTGCTCCAAGAATTTTAAAAGCTTTGAATAACTAGCTTTTAAAGATTAAATAGTTTATAAATAATAGAATAATTTATGAAAAAGTCTCGCCATAGTGCGGGATTTTTTCATATCTCCTTATAGTTATATGATAAAAATTCTGTTATAATATCAAGATAGGAGGTTATTATGAAGGATTCCAAAAATAATAAAGCTCGTGGAATGATAAAACTTTCAAGCCTAATAAAAATACTAATACTTATAGTTCTTGCAGCAATAATTATTTTAGGTTCAATGGTTACTGCTATTGTGCTTGGTATTTTTAAAAAAGCTCCTGTAATTGATCCATCAGAATACAGAACACAACTTTCTGAAACTTCTAGGATCTATACAAATGATGGAAAACTTATAGAGACTTTAGTTTCTGATCAGTTTAGTGAATTTGTTCCCTACGAGGATATACCAAAAAATTTAAAAAATGCCATTGTGGCAATAGAAGATGAAAGATTTTTCGAACACAGCGGAGTTGACTATAAAAGAGTTGTTGGTGCTCTAGTTCATGACTTAAAGACAAGGTCCTTCGATCAAGGTGCATCGACTATTACTATGCAGCTTGCGAAAAACTTATACACATCATTTTCCAAGAGCGTAGTTAGAAAAATTACAGACATTTACTATTCTTATCAAATAGAAGAAAAACTTACAAAAGAGCAAATACTTGAAGCTTACTTAAACTCTGCAGGTTTTTCTAAGGGTACAGTTGGTGTTCAAGCTGCTGCAAAAACTTTTTTCAATAAAAATGTATCTGAACTTGACCTTGCTGAATGTGCACTATTAGCTGGTGTAACAAACTTGCCAGAAAAGTACACTCCTTATAATACACAAGAGATAAGTGAAGATGATGACCTTGGAAACATTGAAATAGTTTTACTTCCAAAAAGTGAAGGTTCAGGAGAAAATTCTGATAAAATTATTGAAATTGCAGAAAATTTAAATGAACTTGGACAAATTGATAACTTTGAACTTATTCAAATAAAAAATAATTTAGTGGTTCCTGTAAAGGCCGTCTTTAATGAAACTTCACAAGTTAGACAAAAATTAGTCCTAAAGAGAATGCTTGATCAAAATCTCATTACTAAAGAAGATTATGAAAATGCTTTAAATGAAAAAATCGACATAAACATAGGATCTCGTAAAGAAAGTGGAATTTCATCTTTCTATACAGATGTTGTGCAAAAAAATACAATTAAAATTTTGATGAACTCTGGCTATTCAAAGGAAGAAGCTACAAATAAATTATTTAATGGCGGACTAAAAATTTATACTCCAATGGATATTGATATGCAAAGAACTTTAGAACAAGTTGTATCAAATCCAAAATATTATTATGGAGGCTTCACTGATAAAAATGGAATTATTCAACCACAAGTTGCATCAGTTATTATTGATCAAAAAACTCACCAAGTTAAGGCCCTTGTTGGCGGTAGAAATGTAAGTGGTGGTAGACTTTTAAATAGGGCTTTAGTTCCAAGACAACCTGGATCTTCCATTAAACCAATTTCTGTTTATTTAACTGCCTTTAACAATGGTGCAACTGCAGGCGATGTATATCTTGACTCAAAGATGCCAGAAAAATTATTTGGTCACTCACCTAAAAATGCAGGCAACTATTACCAAGGTTGGACTACAATAAGAAATCTTCTTCGCCAATCTTCAAATGTTGGTGCCTATCAAGTTGCAAGAGATATTTCTGCAGATAAAGATGCCAAGGCAAATAAAAATTCAACTTATTCAAAGGCTTATAATGATGAAGAGTCAATTAAAAAAATGATTGATACTTTAAAATCAATTGGAGTAAGTACAATTGTTGAAAAAGAAGATAATCCTACTTGGAATGATATGGATTATGCACCTCTTACTCTTGGTGGCATGAGTTATGGAATTAGTCCCTTTGAAATGGCTGGAGCTTTTACAAGTCTTGCCAACGAAGGAAAATATGCTAACCCTTATGTAATTTCAAAAATTGAATCTAACACTGGCGAAATTATTTATCAAGTTGATCCTAAAGAAGAAGAGATTACAACTCCTCAAAATGCTTACATTTTAACAGATATGTTAAGAGATGTTGTAAGACGAGGAACTGGTCGAAATGCTTCCTTCCCAGGTCAAGATGTTGCTGGTAAAACTGGTACAACAACTGACAAGAAGGATGTTTGGTTTGTTGGTTACACTCCATATTACACTTGCTCAGTTTGGATTGGAAATGACAAACATCAAAAGCTAGCCTTTGGTTCAACTCAATCTGCTTATCTTTGGAAACAAATAATGAAAGCAGTTCACGAAGATTTAGATAAAAAAGAATTTGAAGAACCTGATGGCATTTACACAAAATATGTAAATGGAAGAAGGGAACTTTTCGTTGACGGTACTAAGCCACATTATTTAAATAAACTTGGCTGGTATAGAGCTTCTGAAGAAAAGAAAAAAGAAAGCAAAAAAGATAAGGATAATAACAATAACAATAATAAGAATGATAACAAGAAGAAGTCATCTGATAATAATAATGGCAGAAAAAAGTCTCATTCAAAATCAATTTTAAATAATGAAAATGAAGAATAAAAAAACTGGACTAAGATCCAGTTTTTTTTTATATTTTTTTATGGTTTTTAGAATTTTTAAAATTTACAAAAAATTATATAAATATAAAATCAAAGGCAATGTCAAAATACATAGAATTGTAGACTGCATTACGATTTTTGTAGCAAAAGCTGGATCAACATCATATTTTGCAGAAAATATTCCAGTAATTGCTGCCACTGGCATGGCAAATAAAATTACAATTATTTTTTCAACAAGAGAATCAATGTTAAAAGGCATTATATAAAAAATGGCAATTAAAATTACAGGAAATATTATAAGTCTATAAAAACTCATGAGATAAGTTATTTTTTCTAAGAAAATATCCTTTAAATCCATTTCTCCAAGCATTAAGCCTATTATAATCATGGAAAATAAGCCTGTAGCTCCACCAACAATTTCTAGGACACTATAAATAAAATCTGGTATTTTTATTCCTGTAAATAAAATAATAAGTCCAATCAAAGTAGCAATATTGGAATTGTTAAAGAAGTCTCTGGCATTAAGTTTTCCCTCTCTTGTAGAATTTTTCTTAATTAAACCTATTCCCATTGTATAAGTAAAATAATTTGAAACCATATTAACTATAGATGCAATATATAAACCCTCTTTGCCAAACATTGCAAATATCAAGGGAAAGCCTAAAAATCCCAAGTTAGTAAAAATCCCTCCAACCATAATTTGTGATCTATTTGGTTCTTGGACTTTATAGAATTTTAAAAGAAAATAAATTAAAAAATAAGAAAAAACAAAAAGTGCATTTGTAATTATAAAGGCATCTCTTGCTTGAATTAATTTTTCGTCAGTAAATTCTACTGCCATTGATGTAATTATAAGGCAGGGTGTTGTTACATCTGTAAGCAAATAGGACATATCTTTTTGCAATTTGTGACTAACTTTATTATTTTTTCTCACAAAAAAAGCAATCATAATTATGATTAAAAATATTATAAGATTTTTAAATAATATTAAAGTTTCCATATTCCTCCTAATAAAAGTTTTTTAAAAAAATAAAGCCTCTTTTCACAGAGGCTTAAACTCTTAAAATAAATATTAAATTTCATCATCACTTGATTTTTTTTCATCTAAATCCTTTGATTTTTCACTTTCTTTTTTATTTATAATCTCACGAGCTTCTTCAGAAAGATCAGTAACTTTTATTGAATCTTCAATGTCTAAAGATTCTTCTTCCAATTTTTCACCCTTAAAAATTCTTTCAAAATCTTGAGCATAAATTGTTTCTTTTTCTAAAAGTGCATCAGAAAGTGCTAAAAGTTTGTCTAAGTTGTCGCTTAAAAGTTCTTTACACTTTGAGTAGCCTTCATTTATTATTCTTGAAACTTCTTCGTCGATTTCTGCAGCAGTTCTTTCAGAATAATCCTTTGATCTGCCAAGGTCACGACCAATGAAAACTTCATTTTCAGATGAATCATAATTTATTGTGCCAAGTCTGTCGCTCATTCCATATTGAGTAACCATGGCACGAGCAATTTTTGTAGCTCTTTCTATATCATTAGATGCTCCAGTGGAAATATCATCAAGAACAAGGGACTCTGCAACTCTACCTCCAAGAAGAGATACTATTGATGCTTCCATTTTTTTCTTTGTCATAAAGGATACATCATCTTCAGGAAGATAAGCTGTAAAACCTCCAGCCATTCCCCTTGGAATTATTGTTATCATGTGCACTGGATCTTCTTCTGGAAGAAGTCTTGACACTATTGCATGACCAGATTCATGAACTGCAGTTAACTTTCTTTCTTTTTCTGAAACTACACGAGATTTTTTTGCTGGACCTGCTTGCACTTTAATTGATGCTTCATCAACATCCTCCATAGAAATTTCATCGTCATTTCTTCTTGCAGCAAGTAGTGCTGATTCATTCATTAAATTTTCAAGATCCGCTGGAGTAAAGCCAGGAGTTCTCTTGGCAATTACTTCTAAATCAACATCGCTGGCAAGTTTTTTGCCCCTTGCGTGAATTTCAAGTATTGCCTTTCTAGCACGAACATCAGGTTTTCCAACATAAACAGTTCTGTCAAATCTTCCTGGTCTTAATATTGCAGGATCAAGAATGTCTGCTCTATTTGTTGCAGCCATAACTATTACACCTTCGTTAGTGCCAAAGCCATCCATTTCAACTAAAAGTTGGTTAAGAGTTTGTTCTCTTTCGTCATGACCGCCACCAAGGCCTGCCCCTCTTCTTCTACCAACAGCGTCAATTTCGTCAATAAAAATTATACATGGTGCATTTTTCTTTGCATTTTCGAATAAATCTCTTACTCTTGAGGCACCAACACCGACAAACATTTCTACAAAGTCAGATCCACTCATTATAAAGAAAGGAACACCTGCTTCTCCTGCAACGGCTTTAGAAAGATATGTTTTACCAGTTCCTGGAGGACCTACTAAGAGAACTCCCTTAGGTATTCTTGCTCCCATATTTATAAATTTCTTAGGATTTTTTAAGAAATCAACAATTTCTCCAAGCTCTTCTTTTTCTTCTTCAAGACCAGCAACATCTTTAAACTTAACTAAATTTTTTGAATCTTCTTTATTTATAAGTTTTGCCTTGCTCTTGCCAAAAGAATTCATTTTTCCTCCGCCGCCACCGGCTTGTTGCATCATTTTATACCAGAAGAAAAATAATACTCCCAACATCAATAGAGTTGGAATCCATTCAACAAGAAAAGAAGTTTGCTTAGTAGGTGTAGATAGGACATTTATCTCACCAGAATCAGATTTTTCTTTTAAATAATCATTATAAAAAGTATCAGAAGCTTCCTTAGGAATTATAGTTCTAAAACTATCATCGTTTTTTAATTTAACGCTGGCAATTGAATCAACGCCATTTTGTAAAGTTATACTTTTAACATTGCCCTTATCAAGTTCTGTAACAAATTCAGTAAAACTTTTTTCATCCACTGTACTTGCAGGTGGGCTGAAAAATTTTATTGTAAGCACTAATACAACAATTAGTACAATATAAAATCCCACTCCTCCATATTTTTTATTCAATAATATCACCCCTCATTATTTTGAATATACAGACTCATCTAATATTCCAATATAAGGAAGAGCTCTGTATTTTTCGTCATAATCCATACCATAACCAATTACAAAATTATCTTCAATTTCAAATCCATTATATTTTACTGGCAAGTCAACTTTTCTTCTACTTGGTTTAGAAAGCATTGTTACAATTTCAATGGAATTTGCACCTCTAGACTTCAAAACTTTTGTAAGATAGTTTAGAGTAATTCCTGTGTCAATAATATCTTCTACAATTAAAATATCTTTGCCAACAATTGAAGTAGAAATGTCTTTTAAAATTCTAACTTCTCCTAAGGATCTAGTTCCTTGATAGCTAGATACATCCATAAAATCATATTCAAGATCTAAATCTATTTTTCTCATAATATCTGCCATAAAAGGAACTGCTCCCTTTAATATGCCAAGCAAAAATAAATTTTTATCCTTATAATCTTCAGTAATTTTTTTGCCAAGTTCTTTTACTTTATTTTGAATTTCTTCTTCACTTATAAGAACTTCTTTAATATCTGACATTTTTAACCTCCAAAATGAGTTTATTTAAAGTATTCTCATCTATTTTGACATCTTCAGAAATATCCATGCCAATAATATAAATGATTTTCTCATCATCACATATAAGACCTATTTCATCCCTTTTTATTCTGTCAACTTTTCTGTCGATAAAATAGTCCTTTAGCTTCTTATTATTTTTCATGCCAAGAGGCTTAAATCTGTCGCCCCTTTTTCTTGACCTAATATAAAGTCTTCCCTTAATTTTATCACAGTCTATAGTTTTTATAAAGAAATCTCCCTTAGAAATTACACCTTCTTTAGAAATTTTTATTTCTCCAAAATCTGTGTAATTAATACCTAAGTTTAATTCTACTTCCCTTTTAACTATTTTTGTCTTTTCCTCTTCAATAAAAACTTTGTCATAGGACTTTCTTGCAGAAAGCTTGCTGCCAAGATGAATAGTTTTTCCACTTTCTCCCAAGATTAAATCGTAAATATTTAAAATATTATCTCTATTTAAAATATTTTCACTGTAGAAATTTTCTCCCAAATAAGTTTTTATAATTTCACAAGCAATAAATTTATGAAGCTTTGTCATTTCATCTACGAGAAAATAATTATCTTTTACACAATTTTTGTAATTTTCAAGAAGAATTTCCTCAATAAAATTATTGGCATCAGTTGCATTTTCTGAAAGTCTAAGGAGGGAATCTATAATATTTGGATTAAGTTCTCTAAGTTTTGGTAATAAACTTAACCTAATTTTATTTCTAGTATAAATTTCTTTAAAATTCGTCTCATCATCTACATACTTTAAATTATTTTTATGTAAATAATCCTCAATGTCACTTCTTTTTATGTCAATTAGAGGTCTGTAAATGTCCTCATTTACTTCATTTATACCAATTAAGCCCCTAAGACCTGTTCCCCTAATAATATTAAATAAAATGGTTTCAGCACGGTCATTGGCATTGTGGGCAGTTAAAATTTTTCTTCCCTTAGAATTTTCTCTAAAAAATTCATACCTTAAAATTCTTCCAGCTTCTTCAGATGAAAGTTTATTAAGCCTTGCATATTCATCCATGTTTACAGTTTTTGTAAGGCATTTCACCTTATATTTGTCACAGACTTTTTTTACAAAGTCCTCATCTCTTTTTGCAGTCTCACGAATGCCATGGTTTAAATGACAGACTATTATATCTAAATCAAAATCATCTTTTAAATCCATAAAATTGTAAAAAAGATACATGGAGTCAGCTCCACCAGAAACTGCAAGAGTTAATTTGTCGCCTTTTTTTATAATATTTAATTTTTTTAAATTTTCAAAAAATAATTTATCCATAATAAAAAAGTGGTAGAACTATCAAAAGATAGTCAACCACTTGCTAATTTCTAGAATTCCTCTTCTTAGTCTTTTGATTATATCTAGCTCTTGCTTCATCAAGTTTAGTATTGCTTTCCTTTAAAAATTTGCTTAAAATATCTTCAAATCTTGAATCCACTTTTTCTTCTTTAGGCTCTTCTTTTTTTTCAATTGCATCTTTTATTGATAGAGCAATTTTTCCCTTGTCGTCAATGCTAAGAACCTTAACCTTAACTTCGTCGCCTTCCTTAACGTGATCATCAATATTTTTAACAAAAGTATCTGCAATCTCTGAAATATGTACTAAACCACTTTTGCCTTCTTTTAAATCAACAAAGGCTCCAAACTTAGTTACCTTACTAACTACACCTTCAACAATATCGCCTGGCGATAACTCCATAATTCCCTCCTAAATTTTATTTTAAATCTTCCGATTTATTATTATCATACTTATTTATTTTTGAATCTTTTTCCTTGTTTTTATCAACATAGATTACCTCTCTAGGTTTAACCATGCCTAAATCTTCTCTTGCGACTTTTTCCACAAAATCTGTAGAAGAAGAATTTTCAAGTTCTGAATTTAAATTATCTATTTCAAGTTTTAAATTAGAAATTTCTTTTTTATTCCCAGATATAATTTCAAGTTTTTGATTTCTAATAGAAATTGATTTGCCAATTTTCACAGAACCATAAACCACTGAAAATAAAATAATAATAGCAAGAGCTACCGGGAATTTTTTTCTTTTAATCTTCATAAAATCTCTCCCATTTAAATTCAAATACTTTAGTCAATTCTATCGTAAAGAGTTTCTGCATCCTTCTTGCTATTAACATCAGAAATATCCTTAACTTTAACTTTTATTTCTCTTTCACCAAGCTTTAAAGTTAATATATCATCAATATTTACATCATCTGAAGGTTTTGAAACTTTGTCATTAATTTTAACAAGTCCCTTTTCACAAGCTTCCTTTGCAATAGTTCTTCTTTTAATAAGTCTTGAGTTTTTTAAAAATTTATCTAATCTCATAATCTTCTCCAACTAAGAATATATCAAAAAAACCAGAAAATTTCAATACAAAGAAGAAATTTGAGCATAAAAAAAGAAGGCCTTGCCTTCTCTTTTATTACTTATTAACAGCTTCTTTAAGAGCTTTACCTGATCTGAAAACTGGTGCTTTAGATGCAGGAATCTTAATAACTTCTTCTGGATTTCTAGGGTTTCT
>QWCE01004673.1_pt1 | contig 13289 bp, 10 predicted proteins | sample 1972531 | NCBI WGS metagenome assembly QWCE01 (sample SAMN09866716, study PRJNA288562) | Human gut metagenome isolate term4_stool, whole genome shotgun sequencing... | reverse complement strand
ATTTTGGTAACGATGCGGTTCTTGGCAACTTCATCGCTCCAAATGTTGCTCTTGGACAGGCTGATAGTCTGGCCGACGACGTAGTCTGCTGCCTGCGCTTTCGTAATGAGGATGCGGTTCGCGCTGTCCTCTGCTGCCAGCGCAACATGAGAATCAGAATACGGCAGGGTGCTTGCGCCCATGATGACAGTCTGCACGTCTTTCGTGCCAAACTCAACCATCATCAGCAGACCGTCGATGTAGTTATCGACCGCCAGCATACCGGTGTACTGGGAGCCCAGTTTCTTGATGTCGGTCGCCCATCCGTTCAGGCTGTTGTAGTCGCTGAATACGCCGCTCCGGCTCGTGGGCTTCTTGCTGTCGGTCTCGCCCTCCATAGCGACGAGGTAGGCGGCGGAGTAGGTGCGGGGCATAAACTCAAAGCCCGGGACCGGGTAGGTAGACACGGCCATGACCTCATAGTCTCCGTCAATGCCGTCGAAGTAATAGAACTCCGGCGTCTCGACATACACCAGCTTTGCCGGGTCGTTTGTGGTGTAGCCCGGCTCGCCCTCGTATGCAGTGACATGGAACGTGCGGTCTGCGTCGCGGTAGCCGTTGCAGCGGCGACGGCCTGCGAACGGGTAAGCCTTGTCGAAGTCGTTGGTGACGGTCTGGCTGCCAACACCAGCCTCCGCCGTCATGCCGACGCTGTCGTAGATGCGCTCGCCCTTGCTTGCGCTCGCGCCCTTGGGCCAGCGGACGCCGTAGATTTTGACGTGCTCTTTGCGTTCCAGTGCGGAAATACGGTCGTCCAGCTTGGTGAGGTCTGCCTTAGTGGCGAGGCTCGACGGGTCGATAGTGACCTTGACCTCGGAAACGCGGTCGATGATGGTGTTGATGTCGTAGGTCGCCACGTTGGTGATGGCCGTGCCCTCGGGGCGAATCCACTGCGGATTGTCGGAGAATCCTGCGTAGGCGTACAGAATCTCTTTGCCGTCGGTGTCCTTTGCAAAGACGCCGATTTCCTTGACGAAAAAGCCCTGCGTCACGCCGATGCTGGAAACGGTGACGACGATTTTCGCCTCGCCGTTCTTCGGGTTGTCCACGCTCTCGATGGTGGCGTTTTTCAGCTCATGCACGAGGGCGTTGAGCGTTGCCGGGGATGCAGGAGGAGTGCCGTCGCCGACCGCGACGCGGGTAATCTGCAATGCGCCTTTCTGCGCCAGCAGTTTGCCGATAAGGGCAATGCCTTTGTTGGTGGTAATAGAACCGTCCATTTAGATACTCCCTTTCTGTGCTGTCTGCACAATGTAGTGTGTGTTCTCGATGACGCCGCAGCCGGTCCGGGCTGTGTATGCTGCGGCCGCGCGCTCCTGCTGAAATGCCGGGGCGATAGCGACGAGCGTGGTCTGCGCATAGGCCGCACCGGTCCTTACGGTGCTCTCTGCGCTGTCCTCCCAGCCGCTATACAGAATCATGTCTGCGGCCGTTCGGCTGCTCTCAACCATGCCTGTGCGGGCGTGGAGCGCGTTCTGTGCGCTGCGCCGCTCCGGTGCAGGCAGGTCAACGGCCGTTTTGCTCGATTCGAGGACGACGGCCGCTGCGTGGAGCCCGGTCTCAAACGAGAGGCCGGGCTGCGGATGCAGGTCGATGCCAGTCCTGTCGCTCTGCGTGATATAGCTGCCGGTGCGCAGCTCTCCGGCTGCGCTCTGGCCGACAGGTGGCGGGGGTACAATATCGTACCGGTTGCCCTCGAGTGCGTTCGAGCCAACATAGAGCCGCTCCGAGAACTCGATTTCGATGTTGGTGTATACGCCGAGGTGCGCGGGTATCTTTTTTCGTAGGATGTAGTAATAGTCGTCCTCCGGTGGCGTGTCCTTGATGTCGGACTTCACATGGATATAGACCGTTCCGCCCACAAAAGAGACCTCACAAGTACCCTCTGTAAAGGCCCGGGTGATGTCCTTGATTTCTCGCGCGCCGATGTGGTTGCCGCCGATGAAGTACGAGGCGACGAGCTTGCGCCGCGCCTCGAGGGTGCGCTTCTGGTTCAGAGGGATACCGAGGAAGGTTTCCATCTGCGCCAGCGCATCCGTGTCCATCAGGGATACGAAGTTGTTGTTGACAACAGCGTCCACGCCGTCCTCGATTTCGTCCAGCCCGCCTCCGGCTGCGCGCCAGATAGCGTCCATCTCGAAAACGTCCCGGTAGAACACCGGGTAGAATGTTTTCAGCTCCTCGTATGCGCTGGGGAATCCGTTAGGATACAGGGTTGGTTTCACTTACTGTCACCTCCCCCAAAACAAATACCTCCTCTTTTCCGGCCTCGACGTTTGCTGTCTGGCCGTTGAAGCGGAGGTTTGCGTAGTCCAGCACTCCCAAGAGGCTGTAAATCGTGTTGCCGACCGTGCTGATGCGCAGGGTGGGCGTTTCGCTGTCGTCCGTGGTGAGGTTGATGCTCTTGATTTGAGCTTTGAGGGCCGTCTGCGCTGCACTCCTGACACTGGCGAGGTCTCCTCCCTTTGCAAGCGTCACGGAGAAAGAGATGTTGACCCTTTTCGCCGTGGCGGATGTCGCGGTGAAGTGCGCGCCGATGTTGGCCTGTCCCTCGCCAAGGCCGGTCCCGCCCGGGTCGATGTACTCCTGTACGCGCTGCACAACAGCCTCAGACGCCGGGCCGCCCTCCGTGTCAATGAGAACGCCTTTGACCGTGTTCTCTCCCGCCCAAAGGGGAACAATGCGCGCACGGCCGACGCCGGAGATGCTCTCGCACCACGTTTTGTAATGCTGCTGGTTTCCGTTTTCTGCCGGTCCGGCGATTTTCTCCTGTACACGCTTTCGGAGGCTCTCGTCGTCCTCGTCGTCTGCGCCCGGCTCGAGCTCCTCGACGATGGAGCAGGCCGTGAGGCTCCGCTGCGTGTCGGTCGGCACAACAGAGGTTCCGGCCGGAATGTCGTTCGCCTCCGTTCCGGCTTTCTCTGCCTCGATGTAGATGCCGAGGGCGTCATCCTGCGCCAGCACAAAATACTGGCCGCTGCAGAAGAAGCGCGTCCCGAGCTCCGGGAGCTCCCCGTCGTACTTGATGCGGTACTTTGCCGTCGCGGCTGCCTGCCGGTAAACGGCGTATTCCTCTGCCTTGAGTGTCAGGTAATCGCCGGTCGCCGTCACCAGAAACACCATCTCGAACACCTGTTCGAGGTCTGCATAGTATTTGGCAATTTTGAAAGCGATGCCTGCGACAGCATCGTAGAAGATGCTGCCCTGCCGGAGGTCGATTCCGTCCGGCGCGCGGCTCAAAATCTCCTCCAAAACCTTGTCGTAGGTCTGGGCTTCAAACACTCTATATCACCTCCTCGACCTCTGTGGTCCCGTAAATAGTGTCCGCCGTGAAGTGGACGTTGCAGGAATCCTCGTTGAACTCAAACTCAAAGTCATAGACTTTAAGAATCCGGCCGTCGCAGAGGAGTGCATCCTCCACAAGTCTCGGGATTTCCGCCCTGATAAGCTCCTCTGTCGCGCTCTCGTCCGTGACAGTGTCCTTGATTTCGCTGCCGTACTGGTTGTCGTAGACGAGGCAGTGGAAACGCGGAGTGAGGAGTGCTTTCAAAATAAACTGGTTGACGGCTTCGAGGCCGTCAACCTTTCCGACGATGCGCCCGGTATCGAGGTCGAGCTTGTAGGTGAGCGACGGCTGCTCTTTCTCCTCCTCGATGCCGGAAATGGGAATAGGAACAAATACTCTGCTCATACGATAGCCCTCTCAAGAGCGTAGTAGCTCTTACCGTCGTTGAAGCGGAGAAGGTAGACAGATTCGCCCGTCTTGAGCGCATTGTAAACGGTCAGCAGACCACTCTCGATGGAAAAGGTTTTCAGCGAGTGGATGTGTGCGCTCTCCTTGCTGCTCTCGACCTTGTGATAGTCTCCCTTGGGCTCGTCTTTTGCGCCCTCGAAAGGGCAGCCGACGATGCCGGTCACTCCTCCGCCTCTGGAATCGAACAACTGGAACTTGTGGCCGTGTGCGCCGCCCACATGGGTGTTGCTGTCGATTTTGCCGTCCGCGAGGGCGATGTCTACTTTCACTTGATAGTCGGTCAGGTTCCGGGGGACGAGGAGCGCGCTGCCAGAGATTTCGAGCTTTTCGTCGTTCTCTATCTGGATGGTGAGCGGGCTCTCTTTCGTGACCGTGCCGACAACGATGCCGCCGTCTTTCGGCAGAATGGAGAGAAAGAGCTGCTTTAGGCTCGTCGCTTCATCCGGGTTCATGTGCAGCTCCTCCTATCCGATTTGGCTGGCGTCCACCCATCCATAGACGGTGCTCTGCTTGTCCGTGTGGATGATGTGGTACGGGTGTTTTGCGTTCTTGCTCTTGGCGATGGCGGTGATTTTCGCCGGTCCCGCTTTCGGGCTGTTGGTCGGAGACGTCGCGGTGGACGCAACGTACTGGGGACCGCCCGAAAATTGGACCTTATCGCCGACGGAGTGCGAGGTCGAGCTCTTTTCATCGCTCGCCTTTGCGCTCCGCTCGGTGTCTGTTGCCATGTTCAAGGTAAGGCGCATCGCATGGTAGTTGCCCTTGAATGTGTGGGTATCCTCGTCTACATAGTAGCTGTTCGAGATGCCGAGCGGCCTGATGATGATGCACAGGCCGACGCCAGAAATGACGTTTGCCTGCCCGAGGCCCTCGATTGTCAGCGTTTTGCTGGGGAGCTTCTGCTCTGCGAGCATGGATTCAGCCATGTCCGTGAGGTTCGCCTCCTCGGTGTTGCTGTCGGGCGTGGAAATGTCCTGCATGATGCCGATGGTCTTTTCGAGCTCCGTGTCCGCCTTTTCGGCGAGCACTTTGTCCTCCTTAGACAGCAGCTTTATGCGGGTTTTCACCTTCTCGATGCTGCAAGTGTAGTCGTAGCTTATAAGGTTCCGGCCGGTTTCCACCACCCATTGCAGGATGCTGTCTTTCCGCTTTATCAGGCTCAGTTTCCCGTCGGCTGACGTCACATAATGCCTGATGCCGGTGGCCTTAAACGTGAGGCTCAAGGCGTCCAAAATAACGTCGCAGGCTGTCGTTTTGGCCTTTGGCAGCTCCGAGATGACATAGCCGGTGTCAGCCACATCCTTGTACGGAATCTGGAATCGGTCGCAGCAGTCCTTGAAGATTTCGGATGCCTTTTTCTGCTTGTAGCAAAAGCTGTCTTTGTTGTTCGACAGGTAGATACCCACATCGTAGGCCTTGATGGTCATGGTCTTTTTCGTGCTCTGCTTCTGCTGCATGATGATGCCGCGAAACAGCTCTGCGCCCTCCCAATAAAAAACACAGTGGTTTCCCTTGGTGACATCAATGCCGGAACGGGCGTGTTTCCAGCCGTCATCGTCGATAAGCGATACGGAAAGAGTGCGCGCCGGGGAGCCCTTTCGGCCGCTCCATGTCGCGCTCTCCACCAGCTCGCTCATGTCGTATGTGGTCTCGCCTTTTGTGACGAGAAATGTAATCTTGCCCATTGCCTCACCTCACGGGAGCTGCAACACCTGTCCGGGATAAATCAAATTCGGGTTTTTGAGCTTATCCTTGTTCAGGGAATAGATTTCGTTGTACCGGCCTCCGTCGCCGAGGGTCGATTTCGAGATGTTGTAGAGGCAGTCTCCGGGCTTGACCGTGTAGGTTTTCGCCTGCACTCGGTTGTCTGTCCGGGTGGAGCCGCTGGAGACGGTCGCGGTTCCGGTCGAGCTGACTTTGACCTGCCGGATTCTGACCTCTCTGTACTCCTTGAGCTTGATTTTGTAGTAGATGCTCCCGGGGTCGCCGCCTTTTCTGTAAGGCTGCAAGCTCTGGATAGCCGCGTAGAAGTTTACGCGCGTTCCGGTCAGGATGAGGTGCACCGGCTTCGCGCTGATTTTCCACTCGAAAAGCCGCTGTATCATCGCATCCGGCGACGACAGCATAAATGGCGTCTGGATGCCCGGAAAATACGCGGCCGGAAAAAAGCTGTCCCACGATACCTCCACGGCCGCCCGGTCCTGCAAAACGAGGATTTCGCCGAGGCCACTGATGGTGACGCTCGTGTTCTTCGTCCCGTGAGTGACGTCGAACTTCGTCGGCAGAACGGGAAAGCGCAGTTTCTCGCGCTCTCCGTTGTGCGTAATCCAGAGCTGCATACTGCTCTCAAAAATCATAGGCAAGGTCTCCTTCCTCGAAGATTTCGCCCTTGATGATGCTCATAAGGACCGGCTTTGCATGGCGCGTCAGAATGTCGAGGACGGATTCCTCATTCATGCCGCCGACGTCGATGGAGCCGCTGCCGTTGATTTCGATGATAATGCGCTTGACGGTCTCGCCAATGCTGGGCGCGTCCGAGGAGGAGGCCGGGGTCTCCTGCTGCGCGTCGCTAGCGGCCGGGGCAGTCGTGTTGACCGGGGCCTCCTCTGCGGGTGCAGCCTCCTCCGTAGTCTGCGCCTGCACCTCCGGTTCGACGTACTCAATGCCGGTGGGCTGCGCATCAGAGCCCTGCCCGTCAGCCGTGAGATAGGAATACTCCTTGACGGCCTCTACACCCTCCGGCAGGTCGTTCTCCGGGAGCGGACTTGCCGTGGGCTCCGGGAGTGCAGCAGCCGCGAACGGCGTTGCAGGAGCGTCCGTGGGCAGTTCGGGCTCCGGGGTGGTCGTCGGTACTTCTACCGTCGCCGTGGGCTCCTCGGGGCTCTCTGTGGGCTCTGTCGGGGCTGCGGTGGTCTCCGGTTTCTGCTCCGGTGCAGTCGTCGCGGGCTCCTCCGGCGCGGGATTCACCTCGGCCTCCTGCACAGGGAACGTATCAGCCGGAGCCGGTACAGGCTCCTCGGCCATGTTGTCTGCAGGAGCGGCTACGGGGCTTTCCTGCGGCACTTCCTGCTCAACAGGGTAATTTGCTTCTACCGGCTCTACGGCGGCCTCTGCGGGCAGAATTGCCGCCTCCGGCGCGGTCTGCGCTTCAACAGGTGCGGGATGTTCCGCAATCTGCTGCACAACGGGCTCCGGCTCAACGGTAGGGGCAGGCTCTCGTGCAGACAGCGGTGAGGCCGTCGGCTCCGAGGGAGTAGCCTCTGTGGGCTGCTCCTGCGGCAGTTCAATGGCCGGAGCCTGTTCCGAGGGTAGCTCCGGCAGGGGTTCCACGGGCTCTGCCTCCTCGGTCGGCATAAGCTCTGCGCCGTTCGTCGCGGTGCTGGGCTCCTGTTCCTTGAGCTCCTGCATGGCAGGCTGCTCAATCTCCGGCAGTTCCGGCTCCGGCGCGGTGTCGTCCGGGGCGTTCGCGGCGTTTTCCGTGCTGTTCACGGCTGCGAGGATTCTTTCGGTCTCCTGCGCGGGGAACACCTCGGACCCACGCGCGCCGATGATAAGCTCGGGACCTTCCTCACCGGCGATGTAGACGTCCTCCTGTGCGGACAGAGTACCGTTCGCGTGACCGGTAACTGTCGTTGCGGTGGGTGTCGTTGTGGTCGGCGTCGTTGTCGGCGCAGTTTTCAGGTGGGAGGCGGCCGCGTTCGCAACGGCCTCCGCTGCGCTCCCGGCCTCGCCGGTCATGGAGCGGATTGCATCACAGTAGGCCTTGATGGTATCCTGCGCCGCTTTCCGGGCCTCGTCGGTCATCTCCATGTTTTGAACCGTCTTGGACATCCGGGTCTCGATTTCGCCCATCTTCTCGTCGAAGTCGGTTTCCATCTTGGCGACGTTGTCCGCGAAGGTGTCCTTTGCCTTTTCGGTCTCCTCAAACTTGGAGTTAAACTCGGTGACGAACTTGGAGGCAGCTGCGGGCATACCCTCGGTGCTGCCTCCCAGTTTCTCGATGTTCTGGATGATGGCGTTGATGTAGCCCGCGCTTTCCTCGCTGCCGTCGCTCAACGACTTAATCAGGCCGTCATCGAGGCCGTATTCTGCGGCCTTTTTGAGGTTTTCAGAGTAGAGGTTGAGGTAGTCCGTCTGGCTCTGCATGGCCTTTTCCATGTCGCTGATGGACAGCTCAGACGAGGTTTTCATCGTGTCAAACAGACCGATTTGCCCCTCGATGCTCGTCCGGGCCGATTCATACGCCTTGTCATAGGCCGCCGTGAGGTTATCGAGCTCTGTCTGTGCCGTGCTGACGGCCGCGCTTACTGCCTCCTCATAGCTGACGGTCTGGTTCTGCGAATCCTCGGCCGCCTGCGCGACGCCGCGCCACTCGCCCTCGATGTCGGAGAGGGTCTGCTGGTTCTCGTCGTAGGCAGCTTGCAGCTCCTCGAGGGATTTCTTGTAATCGTCGATGTCGGAAGTCCACGCCACCCACGGACTGTCCTCCATCCAAAAGCCGCTGCCGCTGACCCAGTCGCCGGTGACGTCGTCCTGCCTCATGCCGCGCCGCTGACGCTCCGCGTCGAGGTTGGCCTCCGCCTCCGCGATTTGCTGCTCGAGGCTGCTCTGCTCTTTCAGCAGGTCAACATAGGTCTGCTGCTGCTCGGCCTTGTACTCCGAATCAGCCTGCGCCTTTGCGGCTTTCTTGATGGCCTCGACCGTCGCGTCCACACTCTCGGTCACGCCGTCGTAGGTCAGGCCGAGACCCGGGACGTCGGCGTTGAGCTGGTCGATGATGGCTTTCATCTCCGTGTAGCTCGCGGTGGTCTGCGTATTCTGCGAGGCCAGCTCCCCGAGCCGCTGGGTCAGAGCCAGTGTGCCGAGCTCTTGGTCCTTGATGCTCGAGGTGGAGCTGTTGTAGGCGTCCATGACCTTGTTGTGGCTCTCGACGAGGCCGTCGCACTCCGCCACAAACTCCTTGACGGTCTGCCGGTTGGCTTCAAACTCGTCGTTGAGCTGGTCGAGCTGGTAACGCAGGCTGTTGGCCGCTTCGGAGTTCTCGCCGTACTGCTCACAGGCCGCATTGTACTGGTCGTTCAGTCTCTGCAGCTCGTCGTACTGGTCGCGGCAGGTGGCCGTCATGCCCTCGTACTCGTCGCTCTGCGTAATCAGCACTCCGGTCAGGGTAACGGCCGCTGCTGTAACAGCAACTATGCCTGCTGCCGCGAGGACGTAAGGGTTAGCCGCCAGCGTCGCGGTGAATGCCTCCGTCACGAACTTCGCAGCCGTGGTTGCGAGGTTGTAGGCAGCCAGCGCGCCCGTGAATCCGCCCACGCCGACCGCAATGGCCGAAATGGCCGCCACGACGGCTGGGTACTCGTCCACAAAATCGCTCATGCCTGCAAATACGCCGGTGAATCCTTCGTATACCTGCGTGAGCGCGGGGTTGAGCACATCGCCGACAGAGATTTTCAGGTTGTTGAACGCATTCTCCATCCGCTGCTTGCTCTTGTCGGTCGTGTCCGCCATCGTGGAGTATGCCTTTTCGGTCGCTCCTGCGCTGGTGCGCATAGATTCGAGCACACTGTTGTACTTGTCTGCTCCTGCGTTGAACAGGGACAGTGCGCCGATACCGGCCTCCGTGGAGTTCCACAGGGCGTTGAACGCCGTGCTGTCTCCGTCTACCGCGTTGCCCAGCATAGCCATCACATCGCCGAGCGAGTAGCCCTGCTCCATGAGCTGCGCAAAGGTCTTGCCGGTGGAGTTCAGCAAGACCTCAGAAACACCGCTGCTTGTGTCGCCGAGCTCGTTCAGCATCGACTTGAGGTAGGTGCCGGATTCTGCGGTAGCGATACCGTTGGCGGTTAGGACAGCGTAAGCCGAGCTAAGATTGTCCATCTGGACGTTGTACGCAGACGCCAGAGGAATGACCTTGCCGACGCTCTGCGCCAGTTGGTCTACGCTCGTTTTGCCGAGGTTCTGGGTGGTGATAAGGTAGTCGGAAAGCTGCGTTGCATCCGACGCCGCGAGGCCGTAGGCATTGATGGCCGTTGTCAGAACGTCAACAGCCGTGGTCGCCGACGTAAAGCCGCCGACGGCCAGCTTGGTCGCGGTTCCCGCAAAGGCCGCAGCGTCCGCCGTGTTGATGCTGGCTGAAATGGCCTGATAGGTCGCCTCCGCCATGTCGCTGGCCGCCTCGCCGGTCTCGTTGGAGTAGCTGCGCACCTCTTTCGAGATGCTGCTCAAGGATTTCTGGCTTGTATCCGCGATGGTAGCAACCATTGCAGTGGAGGTCTCGAACTGTGCGGCTGCTTCGGAGCAGTCAAAAAAGCCGTTCTTAATCTCGTTCAGAGTGGCGGCTATTCCGGCCGACGCAAGGACGCCTTGCAGCTCCTTGATGCCGTCGCGGCTCTTTTTGCTCGATTCCTCGCTCTGCTTGCCAGTTTCCTCGGACTTATCGCCGAACTTCTCGACCTCCTCCGAGGCTTTACGGGCTGCCTCCGCTGCCTCGTCGAGGTTCTTCTCGGTCTCGGTCGTTTTCTCGGACAGGATACCGGTAGAATTTGCCGCCTGCCCGGTGGCTTTTTCGTAGTCCCCGATGGCCGAGGACAGGTCATCGACGGAATCAGCAGCAGCGTCGGTACTCTTTGCGGTCTGAGCGGCCGTGCGGGAGACTTTGCTCAACGCTCCGTCTGCCGCCGTGCCGGTGTTCTCGAACGCCTCAAGAGCCCGTTCGCCGCTCTGCGTCATCTCGTTGAACTTGGAGGAGATTTCGTCGATGGCCTTGAATACGACTTTCAGTGTTGCCATGTCGGTCCTCCTATCGCCTTATAGGGACGAGCTTCATGGTATCTCTTCTGCACGGGCGCGCGCTTTCCTCCTCCTCGGAGGCGATGTAAAAGAGCTTCTGTCTCCGGCTCATTCGGTCGAACTCCTCCGGTCGGAGGCCGTGCCGCTGCCAAAGAACATGGGCCCAGTACGTCTCGCTGCCCGCGCTGCGAATCAGTTTTTTGCGTCGTCGATTTCCTTTTCATCGGCCTGCTTCTGCTCCTCCTCGGAGAGCTGGCCGCCGATGCCCAGCAGAGCCATGACAACGCGGGTGACATGAGCAAACTCGTCGGCGCGGGAGAAAACCTTTTCCGGCATCTGGGTGATGTCCACGCAGTTGTAATACTTCATCAGCTCCGGGTCGTCCAGCTTGGGGTACTGCAGGGCCTCAACGAGGATGTGACGGGTGGCCTTTGCATTGTCGCGCTCGTCGCGGAAAACCACGTTGCCGCCGTTGATGTAGGGATTGCCTTTCTTGTCCAGAGCGACAGTGTGGGTGTGGTATGCTTCGTTGATTGCGCGGATGCGCTCAGAGGACAGTACCTTGACCTCGAGCTGGATGACCTTGCCGTTCTCGTCCTTAAAGCTCTCCGGGGCCGGTACGGTGACGACCCTCTCCACCTCTGCTGCCTCGCGCATAAAATATTTCAGGTTCTTGCTCATAGCTGTCTCCTCCAAAATAAAAATCGGAGCCCCTCCACTTAGGAGAGGCTCCGCCTGTATGCTCCCGATGAAAATGTCGGGAGGTTAGATAATGTTCTTGATGTTGAAGTTGATGACGTCATCGACCACGCTGCCGCTCTCTGCATCCAGTGCGGTCAGGGGCAGGTCACCAGTCAGGACGCAACCGACGCAGGTCACGACGTCGGAGCCGTGGGCTGCATAGTAGTCGGAATTAGCGTCATCCATGATGCCCTGAATCACGAGCTCGGGTGTCGCTCCGGTGGCCTGATACTCCTTGATTTTGGTCTTGAGCCAGTTGTTCGTCCGGCGACGTGTCATGCTGCCGGTGATGGTCGCACCCACCCAACGGCTAGACGGGGTTTTCTCGTTCAACTGTCGGCCGGTCCACACTTCCGGGGTGAAGTTGATATTCATCTTCACGTCGTCCATGACCTCGACGCCGTCGATGAACGCATGGCCCTCACGGAGGCTAATAGGGTTTTTGTTGTACTGCATAACTTACCTCCTGCTGCTTTAGCGGGTCTTGACGGTGAAGAACAGCTTCTCGGCAGAATCCACGGGCTGGATTGCGACGATGAAATAAACCTCGTCGCCGCTGCTCAAAGATTCGTCGATTTTGAAGTCCGCGTCATAGTCCACGTTCTTGATGGCCCCCATGTCCTCGTACTGCTTGAGGATGGTCTGGCCGATGCCCTTCATAACGGCGTAGCCGGTCGGGCTGTTGTCGTACTTGTTGGGCGGGAAGTTATTCTGGATGGTCTCCTGAATAGCGTCCAGAGTGCGGATAACGCGGTTCTTGCTGTACGTCTTGTCCTTGGGCTTCTTGAAGGAGACCAGAGAATTGATGTCGTACTCGATGATGACATTGCCCGCCTCGGAGTAGGAGAAGAACATCTCGCCGTTCTTGATGGCTGCAATGGCTGCTTCGTTGTCCTTGGGGTCCACGATGCCGGTCGCGCCGTTGTAGACCTCGTAGGTGTTAGACTTGATGCAGCTTGCGGATGCGGTGATGCCCGCAACGAATGCGCAGGCCTCCGCGTGGGTCAGCTCAACGCCGTCAACAACAACAGAGTTGGTGACATTGATGATGCCCTCGTGGTCAGGGCTCTTTGCGTCCGGCAGAACCGCATTCACGCCCTTGCCCATGCTCTCGCGCATATACTTGATTTTGGTTCTGACTGCAGTCTGCAACGTATCATCGGTAACGGGGAAGCACAGAGTATTGAACTTGATGCCCTCCATCTTGTCCACAAACGCGGTGACGTCGCCGTTTGCGCTGGTGACGTTCGTGCCTCCTGCCAGCTTCACGCCGGATGCCGCTTTCAGGTCGCCCGTACCGGCGAACTTCACCAGCTTGTCGTCTGCTGCGGCTGCAATCAGCTCCTCGACGGTCTTGACGCCCTCGTACACAGCGGTGGCGTCAGCATCCAGATACACGGTGACGTCAAAGCCGCCGACGGGGTTTGCGACGACAGAGACGTGAATATCGTTGCCGCGAGTGCCGCCGTACTTGGCCGTTACGGTCAGCGGAGCAGCGGCTCCGGTTGCGGCCGTGCCGCTCTCCGTGATGTAGACGATGACCTTGGCCGCTTTTTTGAACGCCTCGCGAATCAGGCGCATCTTATCGTTGGTCGTGTCGTAGACGCTGCGGCCGAGCTCCACACTGTAAGCATCCGGGGCCGCTGCCGTCAGGGTGATGGGCGTCTTGGCGGGGCCAAAGTCGTAGCCAATCAGGGGCAGCAGCACGATGCCGCGCTCAGAGTTGCCGACGGTGTCGTTGCGGTCGCTCTCGAAGTTGATGTAAGTGCCCGGGCGGGTCTTTCCCGCCAGCTTATCGTATTTACCACCTGCCATTAAACAACGGCCTCCTTTCCGAGCCACTCGTCGATGTGCTTCTGCATCTCCTCGACGGTGTATTCACCAGTCATGCCCGCCGTGGCACCGGCGAACGTGCTGGCCGAAACATGAAAAAGCGTCCGGCAAGCCTTTGCCAGACGCTCAA
>QWCE01004671.1_pt1 | contig 13295 bp, 7 predicted proteins | sample 1972531 | NCBI WGS metagenome assembly QWCE01 (sample SAMN09866716, study PRJNA288562) | Human gut metagenome isolate term4_stool, whole genome shotgun sequencing... | reverse complement strand
ATAGATAAAGGGGAACAATGAGTTGCGACGCTCCCCGATCACCTACTATTCAAATAAACATCTATCTATGCAACAGAAACGACTACGTTTTAGTACATTGCTCTTGTGCCTCCTGCTCCCGCTCATCGGGCAGCTGCAGGCGCAGACCATAGACTTGGGAGACTTTGCCAATCCCTCGTCACACTTCAACCAGAGCATCGGGCAGACGGCGCCCTTTGATTTTGATTACCTCAGTAGCGTCACCCAGCAGATCTACACCGCTGCGGAGCTACAAGGACTAGAGGGCAAGGAGATCACCAAGCTCGCCTTCCAGATCTATCTGTCTGATGGCGAGTCCTACAACACGGAGTACACCAACGACCTCCAGATCTACCTCACCAACGTATCCGACGACCACTTTGAGCCAGTAGCTGGCAAGTATCACTGGCTACCTATCAATGCCGAGCAGGATCTCTATATGAAGAAGACGATCACGCTCGATCTGATGGACTTGACCATCAATGGTAATCACGAGACCTCAAAGGCTGGCGTAGACTATCACACGCTAGAGCTAGAGCTCGACAAGCCTTTTGTTTACACAGGGCAGTCTATCCTCCTCTCCGTACGCTCTAAGGCTAGTAAGCCTGCCGTTGATGGAGCTGGAAGATCCTATATCGAGTTCTGCAGCTATCCTAAGAATGTCAAAGAGATGCCCGTCCGCACAATCAATAAAGCAACAGACAAAGCTATAAGCGAGGGCTTCATCGGTGTACTCGGTGAGACCGCTGATCGTGGACAGAAGGATCGTGCCGTGATGCGCATCACCTTCCGCGATGCCAGCACGCCTCAGCCTAGCTACGACCCCGTACACCCTGTCGTACAGCTCACCGAGGCTGGATCTCTAGCCAAGCTGATGCAGGGGATGGATCTCCTCAAGTGCCAGTCTATCACGATATCGGGTCCGATGAATGCAGAGGACTGCAAGACAATACGAGACAACATGGGCAATCTGACAGAGATCAACATCGCAGATGCGACCTTTGCCGAGGACCAGCTCCCCGAGGCGGCCTTTTACAATATGCCACTCGTTCGCAAGGTGACACTCCCCCTCACCCTCAAGGTGGTTGGCGAGAGGGCTCTAGCTCAGATGTATAAGCTGGAGGAGGTCGTCCTAGGCAGTCAGGTGACTAAGATATGCGATAGTGCCTTTGCGCAGAATAGCAGTCTCACCAAGCTCAGCCCGATGCCTGCGCTGACTACTATTGGCAAATATGCCTTTAAGGAGTGTACCGCACTCACCACATTCCCCTGGCCTGAGACACTGACGACGCTAGACACGGAGAGCTTCTCTGGCTCTGGGCTCACCGAGGTGCGCCTGCCCAATGTTGCTGTCGTACCTAGCACCTGCTTCGCCAGCTGTAAGGCTCTTGCAAAAGTGTATCTCGGAGCCAAGACGACAGAGGTTATGTATGGCGCATTTGCTCAGTGTACGGCGCTGACAGATATTACTGTCGAGGCAGTGCAGCCGCCTAAGGCTCACATCAGAGCCTTCAATGGACTCAAGCCTGCGGACATCAGCAGCATCAATCTCTTCGTACCTAATGATGCGCAAGAGGCTTACAAGGAGGCTAATGTTTGGAAGGGATTCCACATCGCCCCCATCCCAGGCACTGAGCCACAGATCAAGAAGTATCTACTCACCTATCGTGTCATCGGAGAGCACGGCACGCTATCGGCCACAATGGCTATCGGCACCGCAATCCCCTCACAGACAGAGATCGAGGAGCATACGGCTATCACCTTTACCGCAGACCCTGATCTTGACTACGTCGTCAAGAGCTTTAAGGTCAATGGTACAGAGACTCCGATGACCGCTGGAGAGCAAAACAGCCAGACGTATACGCTCAACATCGAGGCTGCCACAGAGGTAACCGTTGAGTTCGTCCATCGTCCCTATACGGTCACTTACTCTGTACGAGACAATGTGGGAGGTACGATCACAGCTACCTACAAGGGGCAGCCTCTCGACTCAGGAGCTACGACAGCTGCCGGGGAGTCTGAGACAATCATCTTCACGGCACATCCCGAAGAGCACTACCACGTCAAGAAGTGGGTTGTCAATGGTAAGGAGGGACCCAAGCCTGCTGAAAATAATCAGTGGCAAGTGATCTCTGGCAAGGACTACGTCGTCGAGGTTATCTTCGAGCGTGACAAAGTCTACTATATGGTCGATGTATCACAGGAGGGCAATGGTGGCCCCATCTACCTAGAGATAGGTGGCGTACGTAGTGCGCTCAAGAGCAAAGTGCCTGAGAACATGGACATCCGCGTCTATGTCGAGCCCGACAAGGGCTACCGTCTAGACTATTGGATGGTCAATAAGGAGCGCATCAACCCTGTCGACGGCTCACTAGAGTACACCACCAAGGCAACGAAGGATCTACGCATCGTAGCCTACTACGCCAAGGAGGAAGAGGGCAACGCCATCGATGCGCCTACAGCTACCACGGCAGATGTAGCTATTGCCCTAGAGGGTCAGACGATTACCCTGACCAGCAATACGGGTAGTGCGCTCGGCGCCATCGCCCTCTATGACTACGCAGGTCGTCTCATCGAGCAGCGTGTCGTAGCCGACAAGCTCTGCACGCTCACCGCTCCACAGTCTGGCGTATACTTACTCTCTATCGGCACGACCACTGCAAAGGTCTGTGTCAAGTAAGGTGCTTATGTAACGCTCACATCCAAGCTTCCTAACCTTACTATATAGGAGGCAACCCGTCAGGACGCACGGACGTGTCACCCGCTCATGGGGTAGGCGCGATCCGTGCGTCCTTTTTTTATTATGGCTGTCCGACTACGCTATTTCGACCCATCTACAGTTTCCTACCTATGAAACTCTAGTGTCCTACCTATGAAACTCCAGTTTCTCACCTATGAAACTTTAGTGTCACCCATATAACACTCTTACCGGATAGCAATATTTTTATGAAAGGAGGGATTAGAGATTAGAAGACAGAGACGGGGGATACTGTATCTGAACACTTTTTCGTACCTTTGCCTCTAGAAGTGAATGAGTCACTAGATCGTCGCACTCTCAGGCTGTACGGATACAAAGAGTTGCACAATAGGATACAGCCTGTATGGAGAGGTTTTACGATCTGCTACGGAAGTAGCTCTGGCTCTGCATCGACCTAGATGACAACGACCGAGCAGAGCGTCCCATATCGCACAGGACTGACCCATCACTCAGCCTATTCACACATTACACACCTTACTTAGGTCGACCAAGTATGCTAGCCTGCTGTCTCGCCACAGCTTCTGCTAGATCGTTGACTCCGTTGCCTCTATCATCTCACATGTAGCTCTCCGAGGCTCAGCGTTGTAGCGTGATAGCCCTTTGCAACAAGACGTAAGGTGCATTTATCCAGCATAACATAAGTACATCATGCAGAAGTACACCATCGTAGATCTCAATGGTATGACGGAAGAGCAACTCAAAGAGGTTGCCTCCCAGCTAGAGATTACCAAGATGGCCTCCGAAAAGAAAGAGGTCATCTATCAAATTCTAGACGCTCAGGCAGAAGCTGTAGCCACACAAACAGTCGAGCAGCAGCAGAGCAACAAGCGCAAGCGACAGAGCAACTCCCGCAACAATCGATCTAATAAAGAGGAGAAAAAGGACGCTAAGGAAGACAACAGCAAGACTGAGCAAAAGAACCGATCGAACTCGAGACAGAACAAGCGTCCCTCTAATGCAGACAAGGAAGACGCAACCAACCAGCCCACTGATATAGATCGTCAAGCTGCGATCGCTATCGTCGAGAAGGCTGCCGCTGCTCAGTCCGAGGAGAAGGGCACAGAGCCAGAGTCCAAGACTCAAGAGTCTAATCGCCCGAAGCGTAACAACAATAATAAGGAGCGCAACAATCGAAACAACAAGCGCCAGGAGCCAACGAATCAGGCTGACAAGGCTGACAAAGAAGACAAGAAGCCCTCGGACAAGCGCTCTCAAGGTAAGCAAAATGCAAAGGCGGAGGAGCATCAAGAGGAGACTCCTATGGTCTTTACACACCCCGATGCTGACTCACTACTCGGTGAGGTACTAAGCGAGTCTCACAAGGATCACAAAGAGGCAGACGCCGACGAACCAGCACAAAAGGGTAGGCAGCAAAGCAACAAGAGCAAAGAGGTCGAGGAGGAAGAGCCCTCATACGACTTCTCCGACATACTGACTGCTAGCGGACTGCTAGAGGTTTCTCAAGAGGGATATGGCTTCCTCCGTAGCTCAGACTACAACTACTTCCCCTCACCAGACGATATCTACGTCCCAGCCGATATGATCAAGAAGTGGCACCTCAAGACGGGAGATGTCATCGAGGGAAGCATTCGCCCACCTAAGGGTAATGAGAAGTACTTCCTACTTCAGAATATCCTGCTCGTCAATGGACGTCATCCGAAGGAAAATCTGGATCGTGTCTCCTTTGATATGCTGACACCACTCTTCCCAGAGGAGAAGTTTAAGCTAGAGTCTCAGGGCATCGCAGCCGTTTACGACAAGACTGCCATGCGCATTGTGGATCTAGTCACCCCCATCGGCAAGGGACAGCGCGGACTCATCGTCGCTCAGCCTAAGACGGGTAAGACAATGCTACTCAAGGATATTGCTAACGCTATCTCAGCCAATCATCCTGAGGTCTACATGATCATCCTTCTGATCGATGAGCGTCCCGAGGAGGTGACCGATATGGCACGCAATGTCAATGCTGAGGTGGTCGCCTCGACCTTTGACGAACCAGCTGCCAACCATGTGAAGCTCGCTGAGCTAGTGCTAGCCAAGGCTAAGAGTATGGTCGAGAGCGGTCACGATGTGCTCATCATGCTAGACTCGATCACGCGACTCGCTCGTGCTTACAATACGGTACAGCCTACCTCGGGCAAGATCCTCTCGGGAGGTATCGAGGCGAATGCGCTGCAAAAGCCTAAGCGATTCTTCGGAGCTGCACGAAACATCGAGCACGGCGGTAGTCTCACCATCTTAGCGACGGCTCTGACCGAGACTGGCTCCAAGATGGATGATGTCATCTTTGAGGAGTTCAAGGGTGCCGGCAATATGGAGCTGCAGCTCGACCGTCGCTTGTCCAACAAGCGTATCTTCCCCGCTATCGACATCCTCGCTAGTAGCACCCGTCGTGATGACCTCCTACTAGACTCGACGACGCTACAGCGTATGTGGATCCTACGCAACCACCTATCTGACATGAATACGGTAGAGGCAATGGAGTTCCTCAAGCAGCGCATCGAGCTGACTGAGACCAACCTGGAGTTCCTCGCCTCGATGAACGATTAGGTATCGGTGAGCCACTAGCAGCCAAAGACTTAACGAAAGATACCAGCACTTCCGCTCCGCACCACACGCTCCAGTTCGTGGAGATTGCTTAACTTTGTGGTTAGGAGCGGGAGTTTTCTGCCTACTTCCTCTAGTGAGCTACGCTATGTAGCCTCTCTCGACTTGTAATCATCCACTCTTAGCCTGTACATCTCAATGTATCGCATCGGAGATATCTTAGAGCAAGCTCTACTACTGCACGACTGCGTCGTACTCCCCACGATAGGAGCCTTTATCGTGGAGCAGACGCCTCCACTCTATGACAAGGATCTCAATGTCATCACGCCTGCAGGACAGCGCATATCATTCAATGCCTCTCTAGTAGATCGTGACGGCATACTAGACAGTTGCTACGCACGCACCCTAGGGCTATCCGTGCGCAGAGCGCGCCTCGTGGTAGACTCCGACGTGACCGTGATCAGGAACCAGCTATACCAGTCTGGCTCCCTGACCATCGGCTCCAACCTCGGCACCCTCACACTGCAGGAGAGTGGCGAGCTACTCTTTACACCCGTACAGGAGCGACAAGGGCTGAGGTCGATACACTCTTACGGGCTTTACCCCCAGAGTTGCTTGCTTCCAGTCATAGCACCTGTCGACCATACCACTGCCGAACCTGCCAGTGAGATGAAGGGTGATCGGAAGTATTGGACGGTAAGAATTAATCGAACTGCGGCCAATTGGGCAGCAGCGGGTGTCATATGTCTTCTCTGTCTACTACCCATTAGCTCAGACAGTCACCCAGATCGTTACAGTGCGGGCTTCGTCCCTTACGGCTGGCTTGAGGAGGCGAGCGTGGTAACCCCAGAGCAAAAGCAAGCCTCGTCGGGTAGCGCAACTATTGCCACACAACCCAACAAGGCTACAAAACAAACGGAGATCGTCTCTGCAACTCCAAAGCATATCGCATCTTCGTCTCTAGTTATCTCGCACGATGAGGCGCTACAACAAGGCAGCTATGCCATCGTCGTTAGTGTCTTCAAGGGGTCCAAGCGTGCAGAGCGCTTTATCGAAGAGGTAACCACCGATCAGACTCAGACAGCAGGTGTCTCTCTACAAATTATCCAAGAGTCCTCTCGCTGTCTCGTCGTCGCAGGCATCAGCACCTCCGAGGAGCGTGCAGGCGAGCTACGTCGCACCGTGTCCGCGCTATCCGACAGCTTCGCAGGAGCGTGGATCTACGCACTTTAGTTTAGTAGCGTCTTACCGACACTAAGCAATTACTTATATCAGAGGCGTAAGCAGACGCATCACGCCGTGAGCGATACGTCTCCACAACCTATTGCGTCGTAGAGCTATCCTATGGCAGAGGGCAAGGGTCGTCTCAAAGCTATCGACAAATTGCTGTGCAACCTCTGATGAGTAAGCTATGGTGGTCAGATCGAAGTTGTACTCAAAGCTTCTAAAGTCTAGGTACGGTGTCCCCGTCACCACACGCTCCTGGTCGATCACCGCATAGGTTGCCTCACGCAGGCCGTCATAATAATAGATCTCCACGCCAGCTCGTAGCAAGTCGGTAAAGAATGCGTGCGACGCCTTAGGGGCCAGCCAGCTACGACCACGACGAGGTAGGATCACCCGTACCTGTACACCTGAGAGTGCCGTAGAGATCAGCGCCTGCTGTATGCTATTGGTGGGGATCAAGACAGGCGACTCGATGTAGAGCGACTGACGAGCTTGCAGGAAGGCATGCGAGAGAATCATCTCTAGCGAGGGGAAGTCGTCCGTAGGGTGCGTCGGGAAGATCTGCATCTTGATCGGCTCAGTTGTCGTCATAGTAGAGGAGCTCTGCTGTGGCGAGAGCAGTTGTTGCGTTGCCACGTACCAGTCCAGCGCAAAGCTGTACTCCAGTTGTCGTACTGCTAGTCCGCTGATGCGCAGATGAGTCGTCGCCAGAGGTTGCGCCCCTTGAGGCAAGTGCTGTAGCTCCGAGAGTAGCACGTTTCCTCCTGTAAAGCCCACGGTGCCATCCACCACCACGAGGTTACGATGGTTGCGATAGTTCACACGACTCGTAAGCAGTCGAAAGCGTACGGGGAGAAAGGCAGCAACCTGCCCTCCCAATTGCTCCATTCGCTTGCGATAGCGTCGGCTCAGACTTCGTGACCCCACGTCGTCGTAGAGCCAGTAGAGAGCCACGCCCTCCTGAATGCGCGCTGCCAGTAGATCCAGTAAAGCGTCCAGCCACGGTCCCTCTTCGATACGGTACAGCTCGATGTAGATATAGTGTTGTGCCTGTACGATAGCATCACGACAGGCCACGAGCCACTCACGGCTATCGTCATAGAGCGTCAGCTCATTAGCCGTGGTCAGTGACGTATCGGTCAGTCGCTCTATGAGAGCGGATAGCGACGTGAGCTTACGATCTGCTCTCTTCTCGACTGCCGTGCTAGGTAGCGACTTAGTCTCTACAGGAGCATCCGAGAGTGCACGCCTCACCTCCACATCGATCAGCTGCTTGCGCCTCACCGAATAGCCGAAGATGAGGTAGAGCAGAAGTCCTACGACAGGGATAAAGATGACAACCAGGATCCATGGAATCGAAGAGACAGCACTACGCTCCTCTCCGAGTACGATAACTATGCCTCCAATGACAGAGAGGAGATAGAGAACGAAAAGGAGTTCGGCCATCACTAGAGGATCTTTAAGTCATACGGATGGCTCTCACTATAAGCCTCCGCACGAGCCATAATATCATCGAAGCACTCCCCACGAGTCGTCCGCCCATCCTGCACAGCGACTGCCTCGATCACACCTGAGGCACACTTCACACCGTCACTACGTACGATGATCTGGTCGAAGATGAGCTTAGCCCCTTCGCGTCTAGTACGCAGTGCCGTGTGAAAGGTATCGCCACTACGCAACGAGCGATGATAGGTTATAGAGACCTTGTAGACAAAGAGATCAAGCCCCTTCTCGTGCATCTCGGCAAAGCTATCGCCTAGTGCCAGCCAGAACTCGTGGCGTGTATGCTCCATGTAGCACTGATAGTTGCTATTGTTGACCACTCCCTGGAGGTCGCACTCGTAGTCTCGCACCTTGAGCGTGAGACCATACTGATATTTGATTGGTTCTTTCATAGATCTAGGTATCTCTGTTGTAACAATACTTCTAGACAAGTCCCCTACCCCTTGAAGTGCTGTACCTCCGTACGCTCTTTAAAGAGATAGAGCCGGTCATTCGCCCGCACCTTGCGCGGTACTGGGATAGATATGCGTTGCCCCTTGGTGGCACGAGAGACTGGCTCCAGTTCGTAGCGCATCTCCGAGAGCGTCATATCGACCACACCCGTCGTCGGTCCGATGATCAGAATGCGATCGTCTAGTGCCAGCTCGCCACTCTCTACCTCCACCTCGGCCACGCCTATCTTGCTAAAGTACTTAACGATGTGAGCCACGTACTCCTTCTCCCGCACAGCACTAGAGCCCGCAAAAGGCGTCCACTCGCCCAGACGCTGACCGAGATAGTAACCATCCCAAAAGCCTCTGTTGAAGACCTCACGTAGTCGCTCATCCCACTGCTCTATACGAGCCTCATCGTAAGTGCCCGCACAGACTGCATCGATAGCCTCGCGGTAGCACTGCACCACTGTAGAGACATACTCTGGACCACGAGCGCGACCCTCTATCTTAAAGACCGTGACACCCGCCAGCATCATCTTATTGATGAAGTGGATCGTCTTCAGATCCTTCGGTGACATAATGTTCGGATGCGTCACCTCTAGCTCGACCCCCTGGCGGTCATCGTAGACACGATAGCCACGGCGACAAATCTGTGCGCAGCTACCTCGATTGGCACTCGTAGCTTGATGGTGCAGACTCAGATAGCACTTGCCCGAGACCGCCATACAGAGCGCCCCATGGGCAAACATCTCTATCTCCACCAGCCTCCCCGATGGCCCGACGATCTGCTCCTCAGCTATCTTACGTCTGATCTCCGCCACCTGATCTAGGTTCAGCTCACGAGCCAAGACCACCACATCGGCAAACTGTGCGTAGAAGCGCAAAGCCTCCCAATTGCTAATGTTAAGCTGCGTAGAGAGATGCACCTCCAGCCCCAGGCGATGCGCCTCCATAAGCGTCGCCACATCGGCAGCGATCACCGCCGTGACCTGCGCCTGCTGCGCATGGTAGAGGATCTCGCGGAGTAGCGTCAAGTCCTCATCGTAGATGATCGTATTGACCGTCAGGTAACTCTTCACGCCACTCCTCCGGCAGGTCTCCACGATACGATAGAGGTCGTCCGTCGTAAAGTTGTAGGCAGACTTAGCCCGCATATTGAGCGCCTCAATGCCAAAGTATATACTATTTGCTCCAGCACGTATCGCTGCGCTCAAGCTCTCATACGACCCCACGGGCGCCATCACCTCATAGCGACTAGGATCACGCAGCTCCTCGGGGAGCGTCACCAACTTACGCTTTATGATCGAGTCGGTCATCTCTATTCTCTCTGTACATTCATTCATAGGGACAAAGATACAAACTTACCCTCAAGCGACCGCACCGTAGATCAACGCTGGCACATCTGTTTCCCAAAAAGCGTACATTTGTATTCCACACTGCTCAGTGCGCATGAACTGACCTACCAATCCCCAAATGTCATCCGATCTATGATCTCATATGTCTACACGAAGAGGCCTTCGATCTTACTCGCCAGTCTTCTCTTATGTATGGTAGCTCTCTGGACTCCCGCTACGATGCAGGGGCAGCAGAGCGATCGGGTCTGCGATAGTACACAGATGCGCTGTGGCTTGGTCCTCAGTGGCGGAGGAGCCAAGGGTCTAGCTCACATCGCGCTCCTCGAACTGATCGACTCTCTGCAGATACAGGTGGACTACATCTCTGGTACCTCTATGGGTGCTGTCGTGGCTGGTCTCTACTCGACGGGCTATAGTGCTGCGGAGATCAAGGAGCTAGTGAGTCGGGAGGACTGGGGACGTATCTTGAGCAACCGTCTGCCTTACGACAAGGTAGATATGTGTGAGAAGGAGGACTATGGGACTTATACCCTAGAGTTCCCCTTACACCGAGGAGTCCCTAAGGCTCCCTCCTCCATCATTGAGGGACAGTACTTGATGGAGATGTTGATGCGCTACACCTTCCCCGTGCGACATATCAAAGATTATGCTCAGATGCCACTGCCCCTGCAGCTCGTAGCTTCCGACGTGGGGAGTGGAGGTGCCTATGTGATGACCTCGGGGTCGATACCGCTTTCTATACGAGCTAGTCTAGCGATCCCAGCCTTCTTCGCACCAGCCATTGTCGATGGCAGGCTACTAGTAGATGGAGGGCTCGATCGCAACTTCCCCGTCGAGGAGGTGCGCGCTATGGGGGCAACCTTCGTCATCGGTAGCTATACGGGGGCTAGACTACGCAGTGTAGAGGAGTTGGAGCATAGCTCTATCGGCGTCATACATCAGTCCTATGCCCTCCTGACTAAAAAGGAGGTAGAGCGCCAAGTAAGTCAAGTTGATGTGATGCTAGACTTCTCTCAAACACTCAGAGACTACACCTCGTCAGACTTTAGTCAGCGTGATCGGATCATAGCCCTCGCCGAGGTGGAGGCTCACAAACTCTTGCCACAGCTCGTCGCGCTCAAGGCTCAACAAGTCGCACAGGGTATCAACTATCAGGAGCGACAGCTCGCCACGGTCTCCATACCGATCCAGCAAGTCAAGATCACAGATCAGTGGGGAGCTCCCCTAGATCATGCCGAGACAGAGTTCATCCGCAGTGTGATCGGGGAGGATCTATCGCTCCTCGACTCCGTTGATCTCCTCCAGCAACGTATGGATATGCTTATGGGCTATAACCGATATGCGCAGGTTTATTATACCTATGAGGCAGACTCGACCGCCACGGGAGACAATGAGGTGAACACGCTACACTTCTTTATCAAAAAGAAGCCACAAGCACTCCTCCGCGTAGGAGCTTACTACGATCCCTACGAGTCAGCAAATATCATCCTCAACACCTCACTCAGAGACATACTCCTGTCAAACTCACGACTCTCAGCCAAGCTCGCCATATCACAGCATCCCAAGCTACGGGCTAGCTACTACAAGTGGTTCGACGATAGCTACTCCTACTGGGTGAGTCCGTACGTCTCCCTACGTCTAGATCGCAGTGACAACCTCCATCTACGCTACCTCTCGCAGATAGAGGATCATACGGAGGCGACCTTCTATCAAGGATCCATAGCCACGGGCCTGAAGATGGGCTATGCCCTATCACCTCAATCTGAGATAACACTCGGCGCACAGTATGCCACGATGTATGTGTGGCAACCGCAGACGCCCTTTGACTATGAAATGATAGGGTCTGCACAAACCACTGATGTTGGGTTCGCACCCTTCAACTACTTCAACCAACTCTTGCAGGCCAACAAGCGTCCTAAGCTAAGTTATCGCCACGGCTCCTGGACGATGAACCTAGCTTACCAGCAAAACAGCTTGAATCGGAAGGCTTTTGCGACACGGGGTAACCACTTCGCCCTAACGGCTGAACTGACGCTAAAGAACTCCTACTCGCTCTCCCCTCTCCCTGAGGATGCCACAGAGAGCCAGAAGCAGATCTACAATCTACTCAATCCCGAGGAGAGCCTGTCCCCACAGAGGGGTCCCCTACTACACCTCTCGGTTTATGAGCATATAGTCGCTCCGCTGAGTCAGCGGGTGGCGCTACATGGCCGCCTCTTCGGCGGGGTCAACCTAGACCTCGGTAAGCCTTGGCGGGATAGCTTTCACTATGACAGCTACCTCTTCTTAAGTCAGAAGTTCCCCCTCGGGGGCTTTGCCAATCTGGGTATGGACAATCAGACCATCTTTTCAGGACTACGATACAGAGAGTACCCAGTGAACAACCTCGCAGCACTCTATCTAGGCATTCAGTACAGCCCGACCAAGTCTCTCTACATCACCCCGCACGCCAGTGTCGGCATGGACATCCAGGCGCCCAATGTAGGGGACAGCGACCTTCTCTACGGAGCGGGTATAGATCTAGACTACGACTCCCTGATAGGTCCTATCAAGCTCTCCTTCACTCGGTCAAACATTCTCCGCACCTCTCGCCTCTTCTTTAGTCTCGGCTATGCATTCTGAGAGCGCAGCGAAACAAAAAGCATCTCATAAGAGAAGGCTCAAATGCATTTGAGCCTTCTTTTTTTCTCTTCATATCCTAGTCTAAGCATTTGTTCCACCCCCACGTGCATGTGGGGATAACAACTTCTCTACTCAGTATCAAGTGGTAAGCAGTGCCTACTCCTTGCTAGTCTAGATAGGGCAACTTGTCACTCGAATCGGGCAGTTCGCTCGTTTTGTTAAGATTTTTGCCAAGAGCACTTGTCAATTGAAGAAGTTTGCGTACCTTTGTCCTACCAAGATATAGGTATCTAGTCCAAGCATCAAGATAAAGTAGTGGAGGCACTCTATAGAACACACGATTACCTGCTACGCAACCTGAGCAATCCGATACAGCGTAGTCTCTTTGGCGAGATTGACTTCTCCGCCCCGCTGATCGGCATCTATGGTTGTCGTGGCGTGGGCAAGACCACCTTCCTGCTGGACTACGCTGCGAGGACTTTTGGGTCGCTCAATAGGAAGTGTCTCTATGTCAATCTCAACAACTTCCTTTTTACCAGTGAGACGCTGGTAGACTTTGCTAAGACCTTTTACGAGCACGGTGGGCGACACCTGCTACTAGACCAAATATATAAGTACCCCTCGTGGCACGAAGATCTGCTGGCTTGTATGCGCCTGATGCCAGACCTACAGATTATCTACACCACCTCGATCGTACAGTATGACTCGGCACTCCCCATCGAGGAGCAGCTACCAGGAGCTGTCTACCGACTAGACGGCTTCTCGCTCCGTGAGTTCATACAGCTCAAGACGGGGCTTAACCTCCCGCAGGTCACGCTCGAGGAGATACTG
>QWCE01004666.1_pt1 | contig 13303 bp, 13 predicted proteins | sample 1972531 | NCBI WGS metagenome assembly QWCE01 (sample SAMN09866716, study PRJNA288562) | Human gut metagenome isolate term4_stool, whole genome shotgun sequencing... | reverse complement strand
CCAAGATCATTTTCTTTTGCTTCTTTTTTCTCTTCGTCTTTGTTTTTTTCTTCTTCTTCAATTAACTTTATTAATTCATCTTTTCTATATTTACTAATTGACTCTATTCCCATATCTTTGGCAATTTCTCTAAGTTCAACTAGTTTTTTTTCTTTTAAATTATCCATAATAAAATAAACTAAAGGGGCTTTAAAGCCCCTAAATTAAATCTTTATTTACTAGCGCTATTTTCGCTACCAAACATATCGATTTTTTCTTCAACTAAAGCTTGAATTGCATTTGTTCCTGGTAGTAGAAGTTTTCTTGGGTCAAAGCCCTTACCTTTTTGATCTTTTCCTTCTTCGATATATTCTCTAGTCGCTTTAGCAAATGCGATTTGGCATTCTGTATTTACATTAATCTTTGATACGCCAAGGCTAATAGCTTTTTTAATTTGATCATCAGGAATACCTGTACCACCATGAAGAACTAATGGCATTTTTACAGCGTCAGAGATTTCTTTTAATCTATCAAAGTTTAGTCCTTGCCAATCAGCTGGGTAAACGCCGTGAATGTTACCGATACCTGCTGCTAAGAAGTCTATTCCACAAGATGCAAGATTTTTACATTCTTCAACATCTGCAAGTTCTCCAGCAGAAGTAACTCCATCTTCTTCACCACCGATTCCACCAACTTCTGCTTCTACAGAAATTCCTTTATCGTGGGCAAGTCTAACTATTTCTTTTGTTTTTTCAAGATTTTCTTCAATTGGGAATGAAGAACCATCAAACATTACTGATGTAAAACCAGCTTCGATACAAGCTTTTGCTCCTTCATAAGATCCGTGGTCTAAGTGGATTGCTACTGGAACAGTAATATTTAGTGCATCGTGTAAGTTTTTGATAAGGTCAGCTACTACTTTAAAACCGCCCATATACTTTGCAGCACCTTCACTAGATGATATAATTACAGCAGTCTTTTTTGCTTCAGCAGCAAGTAGGATTGCCTTTGTCCATTCTAGGTTATTTGTATTAAAGTGTCCAATCGCATAGCCATTTTCATAAGCTAGGTCTAACATTTCTTTTGCATTTACTAACATTTTTTCTCCTCCGGGCAGTGCCCTATATAATTTAATACACTATTATCATACCCATATGAGTATTAATCTTCCAAATCTTTTTGGATATTTTCACAAACTAAGTTTATAGCTTCACCTGCATCCATATTTTGATTTTCCATATCTTTTCTTGTTGAGTATTCCACAATAGAATCTTTAGCATCCTTTCCAACTGTTATTCTATAAGGTATGCCAATTAAATCTCTATCATTAAACTTCACACCTGGACGTTCTTTTCTATCGTCAAGAAGAACATCTATCCTTCTATCTTTTAATTTTTTATATATTTTTTCAGCCAAATCTTTTTGTTCATCATTATTTGGTTTAATAAGGGTAATTATTACCTCAAATGGTGCCACGCTTGTTGGCCAAATTATGCCTTTTTCGTCATGGTATTGCTCTACAATAGCTGATATTGACCTTGAAATACCTATTCCGTAAGAACCCATTTCAAATGGCTTTGAAACTCCATTTTGATCTAAGAAATTAGCATCAAGAGCTTCTGAGTATTTTGTACCTAGTTGGAAGATATTTCCTACTTCTATTCCTCTTGCAGCTTTAAAAACTCCGGAACCATCGTAGGCCTTATCGCCTTCTTTTGCCAAAATCAAATCTTCAGCTACTTCCCCTTCGAAATCTCTTCCAAAGTTTGCATTTATATAATGATATCCTTTTTTATTTGCACCAATAACTAGGTTACTAATCCTTGTTAATGACTCATCTACTATTACTCTTACATCTTTTAATCCAATCGGACCTGTATATCCAGCTGGAGCTTTAGTATATTTTTCGATAGTTTCATCATCAGCCATTTCTATCTCATGTTCTGGCACCTTTAAATATGAAATAAGTTTAGCCATATTAAGTTCTCTATCACCAGGCACAAACACAAAAACAGGCTCACCTTCTACAATCAAATCAATGGCCTTGGCACATTTTCTCTTTTCTGTTTTTAAAAACTCACTTACTTCTTCAATAGTTTTTTTGTCAGTAGTTTCTACTAATTCTAAATCTTTTTCGTTTTCTTCTATTGAATCAATAATAGGTCTAGCTTTTTCATCTGTATATGCTGAATCACTCTTGTCAGTATATAAGATTACACCTTCTCCACTTTCAGAAAGTACTATAAACTCATGACTTTTATTACCACCCATGGCTCCTGAGTCACCTTCTACGATTTTATAATCAAGTTTCATTTTATCAAAGGCGTATTCATAGGCTTCCCACATATTCATATATGCCTTCTCTAGACCTTTGCGATCTTCATCAAAAGTATAGGCATCTTTCATTAAAAAATCTCTAGACCTATTAATACCAAATCTTGGCCTTTTTTCATCTCTAAATTTATCCACAATTTGATAAAGGTTTAGTGGTAGCTGTTTATAAGAATTTAATTCATCTTTAATTAAGTCTACAAAAGATTCCTCAGCTGTTGGACCTAGAGCATATTCCCTGTCATGTCTATCTTTTAGTTTAAACATTTCAGGACCAAATGTTTCCCACCTTGTTGACTTATCCCAGATTCCTCTTGGTTGAAGGATAGAGGTTGATATTTCTATAGCTCCATAACTATCCATAGCGTCTCTTACTATAGCTTCAATTTTATTTAAAACTTTTTTTCCTAAAGGTAAGAATGAATATATTCCAGATCCTTGCTGTCTAATATATGCTCCTCTTACAAGTAATTTATGACTTGCTGTTTCAGCATCTACCGGATCTTCTCTTAGGGTTGGCATATAATAATTTGATAATCTCATTAATTAACACTCCTCATTGAAAGACCAATTCTTTCTTTTTTCTTATCTATCTCTATTATCCTAACACTTACCACTTGTGAATTAGTTAATTCATCGTATGGATTTTTTACGAATTTATCAGAAATTTCAGAAACATGGACTAAACCATCTGTTCCTACACCAATATCTACAAAGGCACCAAAGTCAGTTATATTTCTGACCTTTCCTTTAAGAACCATCCCTACTTTTAAATCATCTATACTCATAACTTCCTTTTTTGTAAGGACTTCTGGGTTGTCATCTCTAGGGTCTCTTCCTGGTTTTTTAAGTTCTGAAATAATATCTTTCAATGTTGGGATTCCTACATCAAGCTCTTTTGCGATATTTTCAATATCTATACTTTCCAAATCTAAATCTTGAATTTTTTTTGCAATTTTATATGATTCTGGATGGACTGCAGTATTATCCAAAACTTCAGGAGAGGATGGAAATCTTAAAAATCCTGCTGCTTGTTCATAGGTTTTTTTACCTAATCCTTTAACATCTAAAAGATCTTTTCTGTAAACAATTTTACCTTCTTTAAAATCTTCTTCTATCCTCTTTGCAAGTGTCTGGTTAAGACCTGAAACATAGGATAAAAGCTTGTAAGAAGCGTTATCTATTGATACTCCAACTTCATTTACAGCATCTTCCACAACTTTTGAAAGTTCTTCATCTAATCTTTTGCCATCTAAATCGTGTTGGTACTGACCTACACCGATATGCTTAGGCTCAATTTTTACAAGCTCTGCCATTGGATCTTGAAGACGTCTTGCCATTGATATAGCCCCTCTAATAGTAACATCAAGGTCAGGAAATTCTTCTTTACCAAGGCTTGATGCCGAATATACACTTGCTCCGGCTTCATTTACAATAGTGTATGAAACTCCTTCTACTTCTTTAATTAGCTTGTCAACTACTAGCTCAGTTTCCCTAGATGCTGTAGCATTACCAAGGGCTATTAGGCTTACCCCATATTTTTCTATTAGGGTTTTTAATGTTGCTATAGCTTCTTTTTCCTTTTTATGTGGTTCTACTGGATAAATTACCGCTTGATCTAAAAATTTTCCATTCTTATCAACCACAGCTACCTTACATCCTGTCCTAAATCCAGGATCAAGCCCCATAACAACTTGTCCCTTTATAGGTCTTTGTAAAAGATAAGGTTTTAAATTTTCCCCAAATACTCTTATAGATTCATCACTTGCTTGTTCAGTAAGTTTGTTACGAAGTTCAGTAGTTATAGAAGGAACCATTAGCCTCTTATAAGCATCATCAATAGTTATCTCTACCAAGGATTTTTGGTAATCGTTAAAATTTCTTCCCTCGCTAACAAGTTTATAAATCAAGCTCTTATTGTAAGCATCTGAAAATTCTATTTTAACTGTTAAAATGTCTTCCTTTTCCGCCCTATTTATAGCAAGTATTTGAAACGACTTAAGGTCTTTAAGTTTTTTAGTAAAATCATGATAAGACTCATAAAGACTATCTTCTTTAGCTTTAAGACTAGTAATTAAAGAGGCTCTTACAAAACCGTCGCGTCTAATAATATTTCTCGCATCTATTGTATTAGAAATATCTTCTGCCAATATATCAAGAGATCTTTCAATAATTTCTTTTTCATCTTCTAAACCTTCTTGCAGATATTTCTTAGATGCATTGATAGCTTCTTCTTCACAAGATACTTCTGTTAGAATCCTTTCTAATAACTCTTCTAAACCAAACTCTCTTGCTATATCTGCCCTAGTCTTTCTCCTAGACTTATATGGGGCGTAAATATCTTCAAGAATTGTAAGAGAATTGCTAGCGAGAATTTCCTCTCTTAGTTCATCAGTTAATTTTCCTTTTTCGTCAATTAACTTAATTATCTCTTCCTGTCTTTTTTCAATATTTCTTAATCTGCTGAGATTTTTTTCAATTTCTCTTATCTCAACATCAGTTAAATTTCCTGTAACTTCTTTTCTGTATCTTGCAATAAAGGCAACAGTCGATCCTTCATCAAGAAGTTTTACAACATTTTCTACTCTACCTTTACTTATGTTTAATTCTTTTGATAAAATTTCTAAAATTTGCATAATTCCCTTTTGTACATCTCATAATAAAGGGCCAATTGGCCAACTTTATAAAATATTCATCTGATTCTGATTTAATAATTCCCCTTAATAAAATTTATCTTATATTTCGGAAAGGTCATTGATATATCTCTGCCAGATGGACTTACTTTTCCGTCTTTATCCATATCTACTATTTGACTTGGGTCAAAAAATACAAGTTTAAAATTCTCATTGATTTTGGAAATAATTGTAAGTTCAAATTTATAAACTTCTTTTTCCACCCCATATGCAATTAATAAATCTATAAACCTACCATAGTCATAATCATTATAATCTTCAAAACTAAGGGTGATTTTATACTCATGGTCTTCTCCCACATTTAAATTAGCACGCTTACTAGTGTAAGAATGTTCATCACCTGATATAAGATTTGTTAGGGTGATTTTTGTAATATTAGGATTTGACTCTTCTAAAAACTTAATTACATCATCATCTGATAAATCTCTTTCTATATTTTTAAGTATTTCCATATTTTTAGCTTCTTTATTTATATCAGAAATGGAAATTGGATTTGTTGGTTTTTTCTTTTTATTTTCTTTGCCATCAAAATCTACTGTAGGTTGGTCTTTCTTATTTAAATTCTTTCTTACAACCCTGCCATAATTTTTACTTTTCTTCTCTTCAGGATCATATAAATAAGCCTTTATATCATCAAAATCCATATCGTCTTTTATAGGTAAACTTTCTTTTTCACTTAGATATAAATAAGTGGAATAGAGAGTTCTAAAGGCCATATATAAAAACGATAGACTTGTTAATAACGAAACAATATTTTTTGGTATATATTCATTAAGATTAACTATATTTACAATTAGCATAAAGAAAAAAGGTCTAATACCAGTAAATTCCACGAAGTTTTTAAGACTTGATTTTTCTTTACTCTGTGTATTTTTTTTGCTTATCTTTACGAGCATTACTATCACTCTAATTATAAAGTTTATAAATCCAAGAATATAAAGTCCTGTTATTATTTGACGGACGATAGGATAATAACTATAGATTTCAAAAGGCAAAGACCTAATTGTATAGTCTATCAAGAAAGTAGTGGCTAGTAAAAATAAGCCTGATTTTCTAAAGGTTTTAGATATGATAAAAAATAAAAATAATACCACAAATGCTGCTATAGCAAAGCCCAAAAATTGATTATTTAATATTAAATTGTAAATTTGATTTATTATTATTTCTATATCCATAATATCTCCATTATAATTATATCAATTTCCTTGATTTTAACAATGTAAATTTCTAATATTTCTAGATGAAAATAAAGATTGGATAAAAAATAGACCCCCGTAGGGGCCTTTATCTTATGTAGTTAAATTATTCTTGGTCGATTGCTTCTACTGGGCAAACTGCTGCACAAGAACCACAATCTATACAAGCATCTGCATCAATTTCATAAGCTGCATCGCCTTGTGAGATTGCTCCTACTGGGCATTCGCCTTCACATGAACCGCAAGAAATGCAAATATTTTCATCTATTTTATATGCCATAATTTCCTCCTATATTTATTATATGATAAGTATACAACAATATTCATCTTCTGTCAACTATTCCTATAGTTTTATACCTAAATATGATTATTAATGATTATTTATTCAAATTGATAACCGTTATCACTTACATTTTACTATATCTTTTGCCTTGTAATACTCTTCAATTTCACTATCTTCATGAGTCACTCTAACCTTACACATTTCTTTCACGTAATCATTAGAAATAACTACTCCAACCCCATCTTCTGTCTCTACCCTACTACCTGGTCTTGGCATAGATTTTTTTGCCTTAATATAATTGTCCTCTTCGAAAGATAAACAACACATTAGCCTACCGCATACTCCAGATATTTTTGCTGGATCTAAAGTAATCCCTTGATCCTTAGCCATTTTTATTGATAGAGGAGAAAAATCGGTCATAAATCTTGAACAACAAGATTTTTGCCCACAAGTACCGTGAAATCCCTTAAGTTTAGCATGATCTCTTACACCAATCTGTCTAAGCTCAATTCTATTTTTAAATATTGATGCCAAATCCTTTACAAGAGATCTAAAATCAACTCTTTTATCAGCTGTGAAGTAAAATGTAATTTTTGTCCTATCGAAGCTAAATTCACTTCCTACAATTTTCATATTAAGTTTGTAGTAGTCAGCTTTATCTTGGGCAATTTCCATTGCTTCTTTTGCATCTTTTTGATTTTCTTCATAAATATTTAAATCACGTTCTGTTGCTTTTCTAATAACTGGTAAGAGAGTTTTATCAAACTTTCCTTCATCTATGTCTATATTAGCTAGGGCAATTTCTGCTAGTTCAAGTCCATTGGAACTTTCAACAATCACCTTATCTTTAAAATTCAGAGTTAAATTATTAGCGGAAAAATAATAAATCTTACCCGCATCTTTAAATCTTATACCAACAACATTCATTAACTTTGCCTACCTTCTTTGTATATATTTAAAAAAATATTTTCCACACTAAGTTCAAAATTTATATTATTTCTAAAAGACCTCAATATTCCCTCAAATTTTTCAAGGAGTCTTTCTATACTGGATAAATTAAGTCTAGTTAAACTCTCAATGTTATAACCATAACTTGTTAATAAATTTTCTCCTAAATACTTATTGTCAATTATATCTGATAAAATTTTTATTAATCCTTCGATAAGACTTTTTTTATCTTCTTTAAATGACAATAAATAGTCTTTTTCTTTATAATAAACATCTAAATCACCAGATAAGACTTTTGAAAAAATTTCAGATAGCCTATCCATATCTATGTCTATATTGCTATTTTTAGTATTTAAAGCAATAATTTGACACCTTGACCTAATAGTAGGAATGATTTTCCCACTATTATCTACAGTAAAAATTATTAAACTATAAGATTTTAATTCCTCAAGGCTTTTTAGCATGGCATTGGCTGCTTCAACTCTCAAATTTTGAGCATTGTGAATAATATATATTTTTATCTTATTGTTTACTGGCCTTATTACCATATCTTTGATAAGGCTTCTAACAGTTTTTATATCTATTATTTCCTTATCTATTATCTCTATGTCTGGATTAGTTTCTAAATTCGTATTTATACCAAAGGAGGCAAATACTTTTTTGGCAAAATCTTTTGCATAAGTGAGATTATATAGTATATCCTCTCCCTCAATAATATAAGCATTAGATAGACTGTTATTTTCTAGCTGACTATCTATAAAACTCATAATTGGATATAACGTTCAACATCAATTATGAAAATAGTAGCTCCACCAACGCTTATTTCTATAGGAACTGTAGAGCTTATTAGAGAACTTTCTCCTGTAGGATTTATTATAGTTGTAGTTGTGTTTCTCTTTTTACAATTTTTCTCAATTATAGACAGAACTTCGTCAAGTTTATCTTCTTCCACACCTATTAAGAGAGTAGTGTTGCCTTTTTTTAGAAATCCACCTGTTGTAGATAATTTTGTTATCCTATAACCTTCTTCAGTAAGAGCATCTATTAAAAAATTAACATCCGCATCTTGAACTATTGCAACTAATAATTTCATCTTAATCCTCCAATAATTTATATATGATATTAATTACATCCTTTGTCAAATCTTCTATAGATTTTCTCGCATCAACTTTTACAATTTCATCCTTATACAAATCTGCCATCTTTAAATATCCATCAAAAATAGTTTTGTGGAAAGAAAAATCTTCATTTTCTAACCTATCTGGTGAAAAATTAGCTCTTTTCCTTTCTAGTGCAGTTTTATAATCTATATTAAAAAATAAAGTTAAATCTGGTTTAAGTCCTCCAGTAGCAAAATCATTTATTAATTTTACATTGTCTATACCTAGTGACCTTCCAAGTCCCTGGTACAACAACGAAGACATTACAAACCTGTCACAAATTACTATTTTCCCCGCCTTAAGATCTGGGATTATTTTCTCTGCCACAAGCTGAGCTCTTGATGAAGCAAACAAAAGAGCCTCGGTTTTTGCATCCATCATGCTGTTATCATTATCAATAATAATAGACCTGATTTTTTCTGATATTTTTGTACCGCCTGGTTCCCTATAATAGCTAATATCATAATCTTTATTTTCTAGTAGCGTTTTAACTTGTTTAATTATTGTTGTTTTTCCAGACCCATCAGGTCCTTCAAAAACTATAAATTTACCATCCATATATCCATTATACTATAAAGTTAATATTTAAGTCTAGCTTATAATTTTAAAGATTTTTGGGCAAATAAAAAACCATCGTCTTTCTAATAAGACCAATGGTTTTAAATATTATTCAGCTTCTTCTTCGTCTTCTTCTGTTTCATCAACTGTTGGTACATCTGCTGCATCAGCTGCTTCAGCATCTTCATCAATAATTTCTTCTTCAGAAACTTCTTGTAGTGAGCATACTACATCGTCTTCTTCAGCAAGAATTGTTATATTCTCATTAGAGAAGATATCAAGATCTGCAATTGTTTTGTTATCACCAATTTGCATTTCTTTAACGTCAACATCAGCAGTTTGTGGGATGTATTTTGGAAGACATTCTACTTCAACGTCATCAAGGTTTTGTACAAGTACACCTTCAACAACTTCCATATCGTCTCTATTTAATAAAACAACAGGAACTGTAACTCTGATTGTTTCATTTTGGTTGATTGCTTGGAAATCAACGTGTAAAAACTGGTTTTTATATGGATGACTATCAAAATCCTTTATAAGAACTTCCTTGTCTTCACCATCGATGTCTAATGTTATAATAGTAGATGTTCCAGCTTGTCTAAGTACTTTTTCAAAATCTCTAGCTGTAAATTGAACATTTACATTTTCTTGATTTTTAGCATAGATAACTCCTGGAATTAATTCATTATTTCTAAGTTTTTTAACTTGGTTTTTACCAGTAGCTTCTCTTTTGTTTGCTTGTAAAACTATTTTAGCCATTTTGCCTCCTTATTTATTCATACTAGCTAATTATACCCCACCTTTGCCTTATTTACAATATCTCATAAAGTAATTATTTTTATAAATAATTGATTTAAATTTAAATTTGTTATAAAATATAAAAAAGAGAAGAAAGTGAATAGTTATAAGGAGATAAAAATGTCAAGAAAAGGTAAATTTGGTACAGTTGATATAACTGTACTTGGCGAAGAACTAAAAGTCGGCGATATCGCACCGGATTTTAATGCCGATAAGATGGATTTAACACCATATAATTTCTATAATGAAGAAAACGGAAAAGTAAAGATTTTATCTGTAGTACCATCATTAGATACTGATGTCTGTGAACTTCAAACCAAGATGTTTCAGAAGGCTACCGAACTTTTCTCAGAAAATGTAATCGTAGTAACAATCTCAAATGACCTTCCTTTTGCACAAAGTAGATTTAAAGCAAATAAAAAAACCGATAAAATCAAGTTTGTTTCAGACTATAACCAAAGAGATTTCTCAAGTAAATATGCAACATTAATCGAGGAACTCAAGCTCTTAAATCGTTCAGTTTTTGTGGTAGATAAGGATAACACCATTAAATATGTTCAATATTTAAAACAAAACACAGACCTACCAGAATACGAACAAGCAATAAAAATCGCAAGACAACTAGATAAATAAGTTAAAGGGGCTGCTTACGAATGAGTAAATCGCAACAGCCCCTACTTTTTTTATTTATTTAGTTATTAAAAATCTTTCGTACTTTTCTCTATCATAGACCACATCTAATTCACCAATAAAGTTAGAGTACTTATCAGGATAACAAAATGCTTGTTTAAATCTATAAAGTCCGTCATTTGTATCTAGGCTAAAAGTACCACCAAGGTCTAAATAATCATACCCATTTGCTATTGTCCACTTTATTTCTTCCCAAATCATATTATAATTTGGCATCTTATTTCTCATCTCATTTGAGCTTGCAGCATAGAGATAGTAAACTTTTTTGCCATAAGGAATTAAAAGCGATGCTGATAGTGCCTTATCCTCAAAATAAGACACAAAAATTTCTCCGCCTAAATATTTTATTAACCTTTCATAATAATCTTTAGGCCTATGACCTATTTCTTGTCTTTCTGCCATTATTTTTGTAAGCTCGTAAAATATATCTAGACTTTCTTCGTCAGTTTTATTTACAGTTTTGATACCAGATCTAATTGATTTTCTAACATTATATCTACCCTTAGAGGAAAAACTTTCGAAAATTCCATCCTCATCGTGACTTGTTAAGTCAATTATCATATTATATCTTGGTTGGGTAAATGAATGAGTATCAAGACCTACTGATCTAAAGTCGTAGCCAAGTTTTCTGTAATCATATACCAATTTTTCATCAAAATTAAGCTCAGGATCCATTCTTAATAAAAAGGCATCGTATTTATCCTTTAAAGGCTCCGCTTCTTTTATTAAAGCCTCTACAAGCTTTGTATCCTTAAAATCACATACTGGTCCTCTAGGAGCATATAATAAATGTTTGCCATTGGTGTTTTTTATACCGATAACAGACATTGCTGCAATAATTTGTTTATTTTCTTCCAAATAAACATAGTCATGAGTCCAGTTATTTTTAATTTTTGACCAATTTGTATCTTGCATAGGTCGTCCGTATTCTGAACTTCTCACAAAATCATTATATCTTTTTAAATCTATTTCATTATTTACTATAGGCATTAATATATAAGTCCTTCCACTAAAGTTATCGTTGTAATTGATCCAATCCCATTTTTACTACCTAGATATTTTACATCAAGATTTGAAATTGAATCAACATCTATATCACCTATTATCTTACCATTTATGTAGGAAGTTCCAACGTCTATTAAAAGCTGATCGTTTTTAAAGTAGCTTTTATCATAAAAATTTGCTTTACCTATAGCTGATATAAAAATATCAGAATTTTGTATTAGTTCTTTAGGATTTGGGATTAAGCTATTTATTACTGTAACAGAAGCTCTTTTCGCCGCAAGATATGTGGCTAATGGCCTACCAATTATATTTGTATTGTTGGCTATAACTACACGTTTGCCTTTGTAGCAAACTCCCTCACTATCCATAAAGCTTACTACAGCTCTTGGTGTAGCAGGAAGTGCACTTTTATCTCCATCAAAAATCTTTCCTAGATTTCTATAGGTAAATGAGTCCAGGTCCTTAATAGATATTTTTTCTTTAAGTAAGGTTAAATCTTCCTTATCTCCAAAAGGTGATAGGATTATAAAACCATCTTTTTTATCAAAAGAATTTATGTATTTTAGTATTTCTTCTTGACTTTCTCTATTGAAAATCTTATCAATATATTCTATTTCAAATTCTTTGCACCTTTTTATTATGACATTTTTATAGTGGTCAACTTCTTTAGTTGGATTTTTGCTTAAAAGAAGAATTTTATTATCAAATTTATGATTCTTTAGCTTTTCTGTTATGTTTTGTTTTATGTCTTTTGTAGTTAAATTTTCCATATTTTCCCTAATAAAAAATGCCCACAGCTTTTGCCCTGGGCATGGTTTTATATATTTAGTATATTCTTCTAGCACCTCTGAAGGCTGTTTGGAAAGATCCATTAAAGATATTATCATATCTAACGCCTGTTTGTGGTGTTGATGCGTGGATAAAAGATCCGTCTGATCCTGTTATCATACCTACGTGATCAATCCCTCCACCACCAAATGAGAAGAATACAAGGTCTCCTGGTTTAAGATTGTTTGTATCTACAGCGTATCCATTGTTAAATTGAGCTGCAGAATTGTGTGGTAGGTTAATTCCTACTTGTCTATATGCATATGAAGTAAGACCTGAACAGTCAAAGCCTACATTAGGATCTGATGCTCCCCATACATAAGAATATCCTACAAATTGACTAGCAGCATTAACTGCACCTTGTGCTCCTTGGCTTACTGGTGCTTGATAATTTATAGCTTGTTCTTCTACAACTTGTTCAGTTTGTTGTACAGTTTGTTTAACTTGTTGTTTATTAGCTTCTTCTTGAGCTTTTTTCTCTTCAGCTATCTTAGCTTCTTCAGCTTTTCTAGCTTCTTCAGCAAGTCTTTTTTCTTCGGCTTCTTTTAAAGCTTTGGCTTCAGCTTGTGCCTTTGCCTCCTCTTCAGCTTTTATTTGATTAACTAAATCTTGTGGGTAATTATTTGCAAGATAATTAAGGCTGATATAACCTTCGTTTGTTACAAACCAATCTCCCTCAACATGACCTACTAGTTTATCTCCAGCTTTGATAGTTCTAACTATATTTGATGTAGAAGTAGCGTCTTTTGATGCTCTAATGTTTAGAGAAGCTGTATTTACATATTTATCAGAAATAACTGGGGCTTCTTTTACTGTATTAGAAGCTTCTTCAGC
>QWCE01004663.1_pt1 | contig 13307 bp, 10 predicted proteins | sample 1972531 | NCBI WGS metagenome assembly QWCE01 (sample SAMN09866716, study PRJNA288562) | Human gut metagenome isolate term4_stool, whole genome shotgun sequencing... | reverse complement strand
AATGAAAAAGCATATAAAATTATGATGAAAAGAAATTTGAAGGAATTAAAAAAAATATCAAATGATATAAAAAGAACTTCAATTGAGTTTATTGAAAAAGGAAAAACAGGTTATAATGCCTTTAGATGGCAAAAAGAATTAGTAGGTGAGATAAAACTATATATTACGTATCTTGGATATTTAGACTCAATGTTATTAGAAATTGGTGAACGTATAGATTCTTTAAATAAAATAGAAATTAAAAATGATGAAGTATTTGAATTAAAAAACAAATATAAAAAACTATTAGATAAAAGAAAACAAGTTGTAAAAATGATAAAAAATAACACATCTATTTATCGTTATTTAAATTTTGCGGATGAAGTAATAAGTGAAATCCCATCATCTACTAAGTTTTATAAAGTTTATTATGATATGAAAATAATGCATTATACATTTGATATTCAACTTGAATTTATAAATGCATATAATAATGGTTGTTTTGCTCAAAAAAATTCTGTTAGAACATCATGTATCGACAATTTATTTGAAAAATCTCAACAAGAAATTACTGAATGCCGATATAATAATAAAAGCTCAATACAACGAGCAAAATTATTAAAAGTAAATAAGATTTAATAAATATAGCTTATATTTAGGAAATATTAAATAAGACAAGAAAAATAGTACTTTGAAAAAAGTGCTTTTTTTAATAAAAATATGAAAATAGCATATTAATAATAGTGTAGTGTAAAGTTAGAACTGTTTTTTGATTTATTTGGTTCAAATAATTGCTTAAATAATGATTTTGTTTTATAATATATATGGTGATAATATGAAGATATTGTGTATTGGACATGCTGCTTATGACATAACAATTCCCTTAGATGAATTCGTAGTCGAAAATACAAAAAATCGAGTAGATGAGAGAGTTGAATGTGGTGGAGGACCCGCTTCAAACGCTGCCTATCTACTTGGTAAATGGGGATGCGACGTTACATTTATGGGCGTTGTAGGTAATGATGAATATGGTAGATATATAAAAAAGGAATTAGATAGTGTTAATGTTAATACAGATTATCTAGAATTATCGAGTGAATATAAAACAACTTCTAGTTTTATTATTGCAAATAAATCAAACGGAACAAGAACAATACTTACATATCGCCCAAAAGAAATGAAAATGAAAGAAATTGATCTTTCATTCGAACCAGATATAATTTTGGTTGATGGACAAGAATATAATGCATCTGATAAAATTTTAAAAAAGTATCCAAAAGCAATTAGTATTATTGATGCTGGTAGAACAACGGAAGAAGTAATAGATCTTGCAAAAAAAGTTAAGTATCTTGTTTGTTCAAAAGATTTTGCTGAAAAAATGACAAATGAAAAATTTGATTTTGATAATTTAAATTCTTTAAGCATTATATATCAAAGAATGAAAGATATTTTTAAAAATGAAATTATCATAACGTTGGAAAGCCAGGGAGTTTTGTATGAACATAATCATAAATTAAAACTATTGTCTGGAATAAAAAAGAAAGCTATTGATACAACAGGTGCAGGCGATATCTTTCATGGAGCATTTACTTATGGTATAAGTCAAAGATGGGAAATCGAAAAAGTAATAAGACTTGCTAATGTTACAGCTGGACTTTCTGTAACTAAAATAGGTGGACGTTTTTCTATTTTTGATTTAGATGAAATAAAGGAATTATATAATGAGTTTAAGTAATGTTTTTACTAGCAACTTGCCTAAAATAGATTTACATGGTATGGATCGAGATACAGCTAGAGTTGCTATTAATGATTTTATTAATGATAATTTTAAGTTAAAACAAGAATTGTTTGTTGTAATTCATGGCATTGGAAGTGGTGTTTTGAAAGACACAACAATTAAAACATTAAAAGCAAGTAAATTAGTTAAAGAATTTCAAATAGATTTTTATAATATAGGAAGTACAATTGTTCGTTTGAATATTTGACTTTCCTTTATTTTTATGGTATAATTACTTAACAACCAAAGAAAGAACATCATAGAGAAAAATAAGAAAAATTGTTATTTTTGAAAAAAATGAATAAAAAAGTTATAAATAGTTGACAAAAATAATGATTTGTGCTAGTATACTCGACATCAATTCAAAAGGGGGGTTATTTATGTATAACGAAAGAAAAGAAAATTTTAATTTAAAGAGTGTAATTTTACAATTCTTATTTGTAGCCTTATTTATATTTGTATTAATGTGGCTATTTCCTATGAAGAGTGATTTAAAGAAAGCTTTGAATACTAGTAGTGATAGTAAAAATGAAACTACTGATTTATCAATGTTTTATGATCAAATCTTCAATAACAACGTTGTTGCTATGAAAGATGCAGCAAAAAGTTATTTTACTACACCAAGACTTCCACAAGCAGTTGGTGATAAAGTAAAATTAACTTTAGGAGAAATGCTTGATAAAAAAATTATTTTACCATTTGTTGATAGCAAAGGTAAACAATGTGATTTAGATAATTCATATGTTGAAATAACAAAATATGAAGATGAATTTGTTATGAAAGTTAATTTAAAATGTAGCGATCAAGAAAACTATTTATTAGTTTACATGGGATGCTATGATTATTGTCAAACTGCAATTTGTGAAAAGAATAAAGCTGATATTAAAACTCCAGTATTATATTCTGCAAAAACAAAACAACCAGTTCAACAAAAAGTTAATAATGTTACTAATATAGTAAATAACATTAATAATACAATTAATAACGTAACAAATATTACAACTAATATAACAATTATTACACCAACACCAAGTCCAACACCAAATCCAACACCAACACCAGATAAAAATTATGTTTGTAGATATTCAAAAACAACTGGTGGATCAACTACATATGGTGAATGGTCTGCATGGGGAACTACTGAAATAACAGCAACCTCTACATTACAAGTTCAAAGAGGTAAAAAAGATATTACAACAACAACTTATAAAGATGTTGTAACAAAAGATATGTCACAACCAATTTATGCAACAAAAGAAGTTGGAACAGGTAGAGATACAGTAACTTATTGTTCTGAATATACTTCTACAACAACAAATATTAGTTATGGTGGATGGCAAAGAATTGGATATGTTTCATTAAAATATATTCCAAATGATACAGCAACTACTAAATATGTACCAGTTTCAGATACAACTTGGATTTGTAAGAGTCAATGTACTGCTGGTGTAGATCATGTATATATTATGTATAAAAGAACAGCTAATACATCAAATACAAGTACAAGATGTACAAAAACAAATACTATATCATATATAACAACAACAAATGTAAGAGTTGTTACAGGATATAAAGATAAAGTAACTAGAAAAGAAGAAAAACAAACAAAAACAGTTTATGTTTATAGATCAAGACCAGTTACTACTAAAGGTGGAAAAACTGAGTATAAATGGGACGTTTGTGGACTTAATTCAGGTGACTGGGTTTGGACAGGCGAAAAGAAAGAAGCATAGTGAATAAATGAAAGGGGTGTTTGCCCATGGCAAGAATTAAAAATAGTGAGGATTTTGTTAAAAAAAGTATACTAATGTTTGCAAAAACAGTTAGAAATGAAGAAGAATATGATAAATTCTTACAAAATGCTAATGGAGTTTTTAATACATATCCATTAACAGAAAATGATAAAGAAGAATTAAAAGAAAAATGTAGTAAAATCTTTGCAAAAAACAACTTTGTAATAGATGGGGAATCATTATCTAATGATTTCTCTCAATTTAGAGTTGTTAGTGAGCAAAAACATATTGAGGTTCCAAAAGAAAATGTAAGTAAAATAAAAGAATTTTTAAGTAAAAAGAAAGTAGTTGCAGGAACAATTGTTTTAGGAGCTGGAATTATAGGATTGACATCATATGGAATTGGACGTTCTAATAATTCTAGTGATAATAATAATTTAAATCACACTACAGTAACAACTGAAAATGTTGGACCAACACCAACTGCAACACCTTATGCTAATGTCACTCAAAATGTAGTAAATAATACTAAAAATCCTTTATTAAATTTTGATCCTCAAGATAAGAAATTAATGACAAAGAAAATAACTAATTTTATAAAAGACGCAGTACCAAAAGGATATAAAATTAAAAAAGGTGAAATGGCAACAGAAGTAGAAGATTTAGTAAATTTCTACATTGTCTTAAATATGGATAACATCTCATCTGAAACTTTATTAAAACTTTATCAATCAGATAATATTGATGTTAATAAATTATTTGATAGTACTTTCAGAGTTCTTGCTAAACTAGATAGTGATGTTCAAGTTTCAAAAAGTATAATTGATGTTTCAGATTTAATTTCTGATAAAGAATTTGCTAGTTATATAAAAAATGTTCAATCAACATCTAATAAAGTAGTTAGAGCATCAATTGATAAAAATGTATCTGAAGCTACTAGCTATTCTAAAGATTTAAATAAAATTATTAAAAATGGAATAGCAAATAATAATTTTAGAAAATATTCTGCAAATAATACATTATTATCGTTATATTTAGGTGCTTTTCCAGCAGCTAACTCAGCTAAGACAATTGGATTAAGTAAGACAATAATGTCAAAGAGTGTAGCTGATATGGTTTATGTTGAAGAGAAATGTAAAACTGCTGTAGAACATAAAGGTAGCATTACTGAAAACTTCAGAAGAGAAGGAACTGATTTTGAAAATGGTGTATTTAGTTCTTTAGAGAGTGCAGAAGAAAAAATTAATTTAGCACGTACGACAGCAATCAATCTTACAGAAGAAGCAAAAGCAAATAAATATGCAAATGAAGAATCAATTAATACAGTTATTACAAATATTATTAATACGATAAAAAGTGAAAATGTATTATCAACTTACAAAGCTAATGCAAGCTATAAAAAGTTATATTATAAGAACTTAAAAGTTACTTCAACTGGTAAATCTAAAAAAGTTGTTAAAACTAAAGTTGTTAAATCAAAAACTGCTAAAAAAGTAACTAAAATGAAAAAACATGGAAAAAAAGTAACTGTAAAAAATATAAGTTCTAAGGATTTTATTAAAGGAACTGTTTCTAATCAAAGCAATAAAACTATTGTAACAAAAAGCAAAAATGAACAACAATTAGTTTCAGCGGCCAAGACAGCAGGAAAAACGGCTGGATGGAATTATGGAACTGATTTGGGTGCAATAGGTAAAGCAAAAGTGCTAGGTAATATAAATGTTCCTAGTAGATTTGCAGGATCTTCAAAAGCCAAGTCGATGTATATTAGCTCATATAAAGAAGGTTTTCAACAAGGATATAAATTAGCTAAAAAAACATATGATGAAAATAAAAACAAGAAAACTGAAAAAGTAACTGGAACAAAAACTGAAGAATCAAAAGTACATAGTAAGGAAGAACCTAAAGGTGGAAACTCTTCATCATCAAGTAGTTCTTCATCATCAAGTAGTAGTTCTTCATCATCAAGTAGTAGTTCTTCAAAAGTTGAAGAATCAGATGTTTATGATATTGAAGATGTTCAATCAGTTGAAAAGGAATCTAGTTCATCATTCAAAACTAAATCATTAGATAATAAGATCCAAAGTTTAAAAGAATTAAGAAATTCAATTAAAAATTTGAATATAGAAAAAAGTTATGAAGAAGAAAATTCACATGTAAGATAGGAGTTTATTACTCCTATTTTTGTTTGACAAAATAATATATATATGATACTATTTAATAGTAATATACTATAATACCGAAGAGGCGATAATATGAATGAAAATTATTTATTTGATTATTTAAACGAAAATGAATTTCATAAACTTGAGCGTTCATTAAAAAAATATAATATGTTAGCTTATAAAAAATTATATTTTGAATATTATCCAAAATTAAAAGATGGAAATTTCTTAGGTGAAGTAGTATCAACTAATAAAGAAAAGGGAACAACAACATATGAATTAAAGCTTCCAACTGATGTTATGTTTGCAAAAGTTCATGGTGAAATAAAATTACAATATATAGTTTATAAAAACGAAAAAATTATAATGTTAAATAAAATTGAACCAATTGAAATATTAAGTGAAGGTCATCAATCGGAACTTATAACATATAAAGGTGTTATGGTATCTAAACAACATTCTGATAAAGATTTGTTTAAAATTAATTTATTAAATATGCTTCAAAAATAATTTTATATATTTAGATAGATAGTTCTTTTAAGTAAGAACTTTTTATTTTGTGTATGAATTTATCAAATCAGTTCTTATTACTCATATTTTTCATAATTTTTTAATAATGTTTATCATAATATTTTGATACAATCTTAAAATTATCAGGAGATTTTATACAAAATAAAAATCAGTCATATTTCAGACTGAAATGTATTTAAAGTTCGAATAATTCGATCAAATTTATAAATGGTGCGAGTGAAGGGACTTGAACCCCCACGCCGTAAGGCACTAGATCCTAAGTCTAGCGCGTCTGCCAATTTCGCCACACTCGCAATTTAAATGGTGGACCCTGAAGGACTCGAACCTTCGACCGTCCGGTTATGAGCCGGATGCTCTAACCAACTGAGCTAAGGGTCCATTTACCAGTACTCATATATAATAACATAATGTAATAAAATATGCAATAACAAAAGAATAAAAAAATTCAAATTTGTCAATTTTTTTCTCAATACTATTATATTATAATAGGTGATAATTATGAAAAAATTAATTGGTAATACACCAATGATAAAAATAAAATACAAATATAAAGGACAAGAAAAAGAAATTTTTGCTAAATTAGAGTATTATAATTTAACAGGCAGTATAAAAGATAGAATGGCAAATTATATAATAACAGAAGCAATAAAAGATAAAAAATTAAAAGAAAATATGCCTATTATTGAAGCAACAAGTGGTAATACTGGGATATCATTATCCGCACTAGGAGCATATTATAAACGAAAAGCATATATATTTATGCCTGATTGGGTAAGTGAAGAAAGATTAAAACTAATGAAAATGTATGGAGCAGACGTAAAACTTTTTTCAAAAGAAGAAGGTGGATTTAAAAAATGCATCAACGAAGCAAAAAAGAAAGCAAAAGAAACAAACGGATATTTAATAAACCAGTTTGAAAATCAAAATAACCTTATAGCTCACTACCAAACAACAGGAAATGAAATATTAAATCAAATATCCAATATAGGTGGATTTGTATCTGGAATTGGAACAGGCGGGACATTGATGGGAACATCAAAATGTCTAAAAGAAAAATATCCAAATCTAATAACATGCGCGATAGAACCGGATACAATGGCAATTATTTCTAAAGGAATTATTGATAGGCATAAAATAGAGGGAATAGGTGATGATTTTATTCCGGAACTAGTAGATGTTAATAAAATAGATAAAGTCCTTTTAATTAATGATTTAGATGCAATAAACATGTCTAAAAAACTTGCCTTAGATTTAGGACTTGGCGTTGGAATATCATCAGGAGCTAATTTATTAGGAGCTATTCTTCTAAAAGAAGAAATAAAAGAAAATGTTATAACTGTTTTTCCAGATGATAGCAAAAAATATTTGAGTACAGAATTAAGTCAAAATCTTGATTTAAACCCTTGCATGATTTCTAATCAAATACAACTCATAGATTATGAAATAATTTAAATTTGTTATATTATGTGAAACAAGATAAACAATTGAAATTAACTGTATATTTATGATATACTAAACGGGAAGTTAGGGTGATAAAATGAAATTATATAACACACTTACAAGAAAAGTAGAGGAATTTGTTCCAAATGATAAAAATAAAGTAACAATGTATACTTGTGGACCAACTGTTTACCATTATGCCCATATAGGAAACCTTAGAACATACATTTTTGAGGACGTTTTAGAAAAAACATTAAACTATCTTGGATATAATGTAAAAAGAGCTATGAATATAACTGACGTTGGACACTTATCTAGCGATTCCGATACAGGAGAAGACAAAATGTTAAAAGGCGCAAAACGTGAACATAAAAGCGTTTTAGATATTGCAGACTTTTATACAGAAGCCTTTTTAAAAGATATAGATTCTCTAAATATAAAAAGACCTGAAATTATTAGTAAAGCAACAGATAATATTGAGCAATATATAAAAATAATTGAAAAACTAATAGAAAAAAACTACGCATATATATCAAATGGTAATGTTTATTTTGATATAAGCAAAGTAAAAGATTATTATGCATTAACTAATCATAAAATAGATGAAATGGTTGTAGGTGTTCGTGAAGGAGTAGAAGAAGATTCAAATAAAAAAAATCAAGCTGATTTTGTATTGTGGTTTACAAAATCAAAATTTGATGATCAAGAATTAAAATGGGATTCACCTTGGGGAGTTGGTTATCCAGGGTGGCATATTGAATGTTCTGGAATTAGTATAAAATATCTAGGACCATATTTAGATATTCATTGTGGAGGTGTAGATAATATATTTCCACATCATACAAATGAAATAGCTCAAAGTGAAGCATATCTTGGGCACAAATGGTGTAATTATTGGTGCCATGGAGAACACTTGAATGATAAAACAGGAAAAATGAGTAAATCAAAAGGTGAATTTTTGACTTTAAGTTTACTTCAAGAAAAAGGATATGATCCAATAATTTATCGTTTATTTTGTTTAAGTTCACATTATCGTAAAACATTAGTATTTAGTTATGAAATAATGGATACAATTAAAAATACATATGATAAATTAAAAAGAAAAATCGCTTTAATAAATAATAATCAAGGAGATGTTAATAATAAAAATATAGAATTATATGAAAATAATTTTAAAGAAGCCTTAGAAAATGATTTAAATACTTCAAATGCATTAACAGTACTTTATGATGTTATAAAAGATAATACTTTAACAAACAATGAAAAAATTACACTAATAACAAAATTTGATCAGGTATTATCTCTTGATTTATTAAGTTCAAATACAAAAGAAATATCAGAAATAGATGAAAAATATATTAATGATATGATAAATAAAAGAAATGAAGCTAAAAAAGAAAAGAATTATAATTTGGCTGATCAAATACGTGATGAATTATTACAAAAAGGAATCGTTTTGATTGATACAAGGGAAGGAACAAAATTCAAAGTAGAATAGAGGTATAAAATGAACTATATGACATTAGGATATGAAAATCTTTTAACCATTTTTATTGCAATAATAGGATTTGTAATAGTATTGTTTTCACAAATAAGTATTAGTAGCAATTATAACAAATATAAAAGAATAAGAAATAACAAAAAAATAAGTGGTCAAGAAGTAGCACGTATGATATTAGATAAAAATGGTTTAACTGATGTACATGTCGTATCTGTAAACGGTAATTTAACAGACCATTATGATCCAACTAGAAAAGTTGTAAGACTTTCAAATGAAATTTTTGATGGAACAAGTATAGCAGCGCTTTCTGTAGCTGCTCATGAATGTGGTCATGCTATTCAAGATAAAGAGAATTATACATTTATGAGAATACGTAGTGCACTAGTACCGTTTGTTAATTTTGTAACTTACTTAGGATATTTCTCACTAATAATCTCATTAATTGCGGGGATTACAGGTTATTTAATCGTTGGTATTTTAATTTTACTTGCAACATTACTTTTTCAAATAGTAACATTACCAGTTGAATTTGATGCATCAAATAGAGCTCGAAAACAACTTATAAGTTTGCAACTCGTTGATAAAGAGGAACAAAATGGCGTTCATAATATGTTAAGAGCTGCAGCTATGACTTATGTTGCAAGTGTTATATCAACATTGCTAAATTTATTACGTTTAATAATAATGTTTAATGATAGAGATAATTAATCTCTTTTTTTGTCAACTAAAAGTATAAAATATTGACAAAGAAAATAAAACAGTATACGATTATTATAAGGATAGGTGATAAGATGTATCATTTTATAGGAATTAAAGGTTCAGGTATGAGTGCCTTAGCGCAAATAATGAAAGAACTTGGATATGAAGTTCAAGGTAGTGATTATGATAAGCATTTCTTCACACAAGTTGGGCTTGAAGAATTAAATATTAAAATCTTACCATTTGATGAAAATAATATTTCTGAAAATATGAAAATAGTAAAGGGAGCAACTTTTAATAGTGAAAATAATTTGGAAGTAAAAAAAGCTGAAGAATTAGATTTAGAAATATATACATATTCAGAAATGGTTGGAAAACTTACCGAAAAATTTAAAACAATATGTGTTTGTGGATGTCATGGTAAAACAACAACTACATCAATGTTTGCTCACGTTTTAAATAGTACTATTGGTTGTAATTATCTAATAGGTGATGGCACAGGTTATGCGGATCCTAAAAACGAGTTTTTTATCTTAGAATCTTGTGAGTATTGTCGTCATTTTTTAGATTATAATCCTTACTATGTAATTATTACTAATATTGATCTTGATCATGTTGACTATTTTACAGGAATAGATGATGTAATTGATGCATATCAAACATTTGCTAATAAAGCAGATAAGATGATTATAGCTTGTGGTGATGACCCTTATACACATTCATTAGAAGTAAATAAACCAATCTTTTATTATGGATTAGATGAAGATAATGATATTCGTGCTATAAACGTTGAATATAAAGAAACAGGAATTTCTTTTGAAGTAGAAATAGAGGGTAATTATTACGGTAATTATGATTTACCTATTTATGGAAAACATAACCTTTTAAATGTCTTAGCTGTAATTGCAACTTGTTATTATGAAAGAATGGAAGCAAAAGTAATTTCTAAAGTATTAAAGACATATCAAGGAGCAAAAAGAAGATTTAGTGAAACAAAAGTTGGAAACTCAATCATTATTGATGATTATGCTCATCATCCAAATGAAGTAAAGGCAACACTAAAAGCTATTCGTCAGAAATATCCTAATAAAAAACTTATAGCTATTTTCCAACCACATACATATTCACGTACTAATGAATTCAAAGAAGATTTAGTAAATGTCTTTAAAAATGTAGATGAGGCATATATTATGGATATTCATGGTGCTCGTGAAAAACAAGAAGATTTTGAAGGAATAACATCAGATGTAATTATTTCTAAATTAGATAATGGTCATCATATTAATTTAGATGAAGCAAATACTTTGGCTAAATATGATGATGCTGTGTTTGCTTTTATGAGTCCAAATGATATATCAAAATTAGAAGATGATTTAAAATCTTTAATTGAACATAAATAAATATTTATGTTTCAAATTGTTGACAAACTACTTATTTTGAAAAAATTAAGTTTTTAATAAAATCAAAGTGGGCTAAAATGTCTAAAAAAGAGCAAATATTAGGTATTTAATCCCTAAAAAGTACTCTTTTTTATACTTTAGTGGGATAAATATAAAAGGCTGTGACAAAGCTGATTTGAAAAATCGACTTTGTCAACAGCCCTGAAAAATACACAAATAAGTGTATTTTTTATTATCTTTGATAACGACTTATATTTAATAGAACACCCATACTAATTAGAGTAATTAATAGACTAGACCCTCCATAACTTAAAAAGGGAAGAGTAACACCAGTAACTGGTATTAAACCAACAACGACCATTAAATTTAAAATAGCTTGAAAAGCAAGACCAAAAGTTATTCCAAAAGCTAGAAATTTAGCAAACTTATCACCACTATTTTGAGCAATTTTAAAACCTTTAAAAATAATAATTGTAAACAAAGTAGCAACAATTAATATTCCTAAAAACCCAAATTCTTCACTTATAATAGAAAAAATAAAATCAGTTTGAGGTTCTGGTAGATAGAAATGTTTTTGTCTTGAATTCATAAAACCTTGCCCAAATAAACCACCAGGTCCAATAGCATATAATGATTGAATAATTTGAAAACCACTTCCTAAAGGATCACTCCAAGGGTTTAAAAATGATAAAATACGTTCTAAACGATAAGGAGCAATAGCTATAAGTAAAACAATACCAACTACACCAATTAGTCCTAAACGAATAAAAAATTTGAAATCAACGCCACTTACAAAAAGAAGACCAATAATACTTACTAAAATAATCATTCCTGTTCCAAAATCTGGTTGTAACATAATTAAACCAAAAACGAGAATAACAATACCTAAAATAGGTAAAACACCTTTTTTAATATATTTTAAATTTTTTTCATTTTTTGTTAAATATTTTGAAGTAAAAATAATTAACGTGAGTTTAGCAAATTCACTTGGTTGAATACCAAAAGAACCAATTCCAAACCAACTTCGACTTCCATTTCTAACTGTTCCTATACCAGGAATTATAACTAAAATTAAAAGAATAATACTAATTAGTAGAAGAGTGTTTGCTTTTTCAAAATAAACCTTATAAGGAATTTTGCTAGTAATTAGCATCATAATAATTCCTATTATAAAAAACAAACCTTGGTGTTTAACAAATTTAAAAGGATCATTAAATTTGTATTCAGCCCAAATATATGAGGCTGAATAAATCATTATTATTCCAAAAAGAGAAATAGTTATAATTGTAATAAATAATAATAAATCAAATTTTTTCAAAATATCACTCCTTTACATCCAAACACCATATATAATTCCTATCATTGAGCCAATAAAACCAATAATCCAAAATAATTTAACAATGTCTTGTTCTCTCCAACCTAGTTTTTCAAAAGTGTGGTGAATAGGAGTCATAGGAAAAAATCTTTTTTTAGTTAATTTGTAATAATATCTTTGAATTAAACAGGTTATTGTTTCAATAACAAAGACTATTCCAATAACAATAAGTAGAATTTCATGTCTAGTTAAGATAGCTATAGTACCAAGAGTTGCACCAAGACAAAGTGATCCTGTATCACCCATAAATACTTTGGCAGGACTGACATTAAAAACGAGAAAACCTAGAATAGAACCTGTTAAAGTAAAACAAAAAATAGCGATTTCTTCATAACCTTCTAGCCAACCAGTATTAAATGATAAAATTCCAAAGGTACAAATAGCAATAGCTGATAAACCACCCGCTAAACCATCTAAGCCATCAGTTAAATTAACAGCATTACTGCTTGCTACTAAAACAAGTAGAATAAATAATCCATAATACCAACCAATATCTAGTTTGATATTTAATGAATGAATCCAAAGAAGAGGTTCATTTCCAGAAATCATAAATAGATAAAAGAAAATAACAGCAATAATAATTTGTAATAAAAATTTTGCTTTTTCACTTAAGCCTTTATTATTGTGTTTAATAATTATTAAATAGTCATCTATAAATCCTATTAAGAAATATCCTAAAAAGGTAAAAATAACAATTAATAAATTAT
>QWCE01005413.1_pt1 | contig 13311 bp, 11 predicted proteins | sample 1972531 | NCBI WGS metagenome assembly QWCE01 (sample SAMN09866716, study PRJNA288562) | Human gut metagenome isolate term4_stool, whole genome shotgun sequencing... | reverse complement strand
AGAGAATGTGATGAATCAGTTCCAATATTGATTTTGGGCTATACCCCAGAGCATTTATTTGATGCCGTAGTGGAAAATAACATCACCCAGACAATTTTTAATCTCCATTCTGCAAAAAAGCTCGACCAAGTCTCATCTATGAAAAACCGCAAAACAAAGGTTCACATCAAAGTAGACACGGGCTTGCACAGACTTGGCTTCTCAGATACGAATCAATCGCTTGAAGATATTTTGGCAATCAACAAAATGAAAAATTTAAATATTGAAGGAATCTTCTCACATCTAGCATTGACGGATGATGAATCCAATGAAGTCCAATTTTCAAGATTCAATAATTTCGTTCAGGCGCTAGAAGAGAGGGGTTGTGACCTCAAGATAAAACACTTAGCTGATAGCATTGCAACCGTCGATTACCCAAAATACAGACTAGATATGGTGCGTGTTGGCGCATTAATTTATGGAGTAAGAGGATTTCACAAAGGGAATGTTGAGGTTGAACTAATTGCTTCTCTTAAAACAAAAATCGCTCAAATACATCCGGTCGACATTGGCGAGGGTGTAAGTTACGATTATACGTGGAAGGCTGAAAGACCAAGCATCATCGGTACCATCCCCATAGGATATGGAGATGGCATCCCAAGGAATCTCAGTAACAAAGGCTATGCGAGCATTGACGGATGGAAGTGCCCTTACGTCGGCTTAATCAACATGGACTACGCCATGATCGATCTCACCGAAGTGCCCGATATAGCTGAGACATATAAAGATAAGGATGTCATTATTTATGATGGCTCTAATTCAACCATGGATATCTCGGATATTGCAAAGATTACAGGCACAAATAAAAATGACATACTTTGTAGAATAACACCTAGGGTAGAAAGAGTTTATTTCTAATTCAAGCCATATTTTTTGATCTTGTCATAAAAATTAGTTTTAGAAATTCCAAGTTCCTTCATAACAAGATTATTATTACCGTTATTTTTTATTAACGCGTTTTCAATAATCTTTTTTTCTTCGTACTCCAAAAGTTCCTTTAAAGTACTCCCCTTCTCCGTAGGTACAATCTGAAGGTGTTCCTTGTAAATTATTTTTGAGTCACACAAAGTAATCGCCCTCTCGACAATATTTTCAAGTTCCCTCACATTACCCGGCCAATCATATGATTCAAGAACTTCTAAAGCTTCTTCAGAAAATTGCTTCATCGGCATGTCATATCTCTTACAAAACTCAGTACATTTATTCTATAGTATAAATCTTCTCTAAACTCGCCCAAAGAAATCGATTCTTCCAGATTCTTATTAGTAGCTACAATTACTCTCACATCGACATCTATGGGTTTAGCAGAACCTATCCTGTAGATACTCTTATTTTGAAGTACATGTAAAAGCTTCACCTGGATGTCCATTGGTAGCTCCCCAACCTCATCCAAGAATATTGTTCCACCGTTTGCAGCTTCAAAAAATCCCATTTTACCGTTAGGATTAGCTCCCGTAAAAGCACCCCCTACATATCCAAACAGTTCACTTTCAAAAAGTGTAACAGGTATAGAATTGCAGTTTACTTCTATAAATGGCGCATTTTTTTGTGATGCTTTATACGCAAGATATTTGACCTGCTTTGCTACATTGCTGCTCCCGACGAAGGCATTGAACGCATCTTCAGGATAGTTTGAAAAATCAGCAGAAAAATGATTCCTATTCTTGATGTTCGCAATAAACTTCTCATGGTTATGCATAATATTTTCTAGCTTATCCGGCTGTTCCAATATCAAAAACACCCCCGTATCGCCAGTTTCTTCGTCGCTATCAGGTATAATGCTACAGATAAACTCTCTCTTGTTCAGTTCCTTGGGTAAGCCTATAAGGTATTCATCCTCTACCCCCTCTATTATTCTAAATAATTTTTCGCTCAGCTCAGACTCATCAAATAAATTCAAAAATAAAGTGCCCTCAACATCGACATTGTTTTCGCCCTTTTCCTTTGCGGCAAATCTCCCGCCCCTCAGCAAAATAGCAATGTCTTCCTTCCTAGCTGTATATCCCTTAGATTGAAAAAACTTTATCTCGCCCAATTGTCCGTCTATCACAACCATATGACCAACCGAACTCAAATAGTCTAAATTATACTCTCTATTATCTACTATTATTTTGATGCATTTACTATCTCTGTCTATTATCCCAGAAATTTCAAAGCCTAGATATTCCTTTTCTATTGAAATTTTTCTATCCGACTCATCACTGCGCAAATACTTGTAGTACGGCTTAAAATCACTATTGCCATAGACACCTATTGCGATTAGCATATCTCCCTTGAGTATATCATTATTGTGAATATTTATTTTGTTCAAGTCATCTGCTACAAGTCCACCGTCGTCATCTCCGACACAGTTATCTGCAATCACGACAATATCCCCAGGATTGATGACGCCTTCCTTGTGGTCATAAAGGCTGCCGACATTAATTCCGGTAAACTCCTTTGCTCTATAATTGGCCATTTGGATTTTTCTATTTTTATCTATATAAAAAAATCCTCTGCCAAGCTTGTCGAAAAAATCGCCCAAAATATGAATATTGTCTTTTCGCATGCTTCCTCCTCAGTAGTGCTAGTAATATCGCGTGACCAACGCTTTTCTCTATTTTACCACATGTGTTTTAATGTGCAATGGTGTTTGAATCAATGGTAGTTTCAAGCTCATTTATTTTATGGTTTCATGTAGCGTCTATCCCATTGCTTTTCTTCATGAAAAAAAGCCAGTATCTATGCTGGCTTAATAAATTTTATTATTATATTCTTTATTCACTCAAATACTATACTGAGTTTGCTGCCTTCTACATTTGGTGTGACCCATACACAGAAATCATCCCAGCTATCATCAACTTTTGATCTCAAATAAATATTCTCAAAGTTATCAGCCACATCAGATGGAATTAGCCACCCAAATAAGCAATCTAATTCCATATCTTTAAAAGCAATATCATCGCATTGCCCAAAATCCATAAAAAACACAGCATTTTGCTTGTTGGCATGGGCTTGGACTACCTCAAAATATTTTATAAAGCTCTCGTTTTCTTTTTATATTCAACATCTTAGTTAATATGGATTATTATATTTGTTATTAAAAATTTATGGTGTCATAGTATACAAGTACTGCTTGTACAATTAAGAGGGGCGTTTCAGCCCCTTTTTTATATCAAATGTTTTCTTCAGCCTTTTTTTATACTATATAACTATAATTTGTGTTATTTTACATCATAACGGCTCTAGAATATGACTTAATCATATGTTAATTAGTAATACCGACAGAAAAATTATTACCATTGTTATTGCATCTTTAATAGTATGTTTAGCCTTGAAAAAAATCCATTCGATTAAATTCACAAAGAAAATTACACATCCACTGTATACAGGAAAAACAATATAAGAAGGCAAAACTAAAGTAGCATGTATTACTCCCCATGTAATACAGTAGTTTGCCAATCCAATACCAATACCATATTTAATTTCTTTATTTCCTAATTTAAACTTTTCCTTGCACAATGATACTCCCATAACAACAAATGCTATTCCAAAAGAAAATAATATGTATTGACCAATGTATTTTGCTTCCCAGAAATAAGTTGCTATTTTATAATTAAAATCAATAAGTCCTCCGAAAATTAAAATTGAAAACAGATATTTATATTTTATAAATTTTTGTTCATTTGTTTTATTATATGACAAAATAATTGCGACAATAGATAGAACAATTCCTAATAGATTTGTATATCTAGGGTCTTCATTTAAAAATACAATAGAAAAGACTGTTGGGATTATTATTCCCAATCTATTATAGATTGTAGAAATTCCAGCACCATTCTCTATTATACTTTTTTTTTGCAATATCATACATATTGCCATTAGTATTCCGTTTACTATAGCGAGTAATAACAGGCTATAATTAAATTCTATTTTATATTTTAACAAGAATGAAATGTAAGATAGGATAAAGGCTGTAATATAATTAATGAAAAGGGTCTGTCTAGAATCAGCATTGCTCTCATCTGATTTTTTCATAATAAATATCATAATTATATTAGCACATATCAAAACAATTAAATTTAGCATCCTTTATCCTCCATCATAATTATGGAGAGCAGTTTTGCTCTCCATATTACTATCTTTCATAAATAATTTTACCGTCCAATATAGTTTTTTCTACAAGTATGTTTTTAATATCTTCTTCATCGATTTCATTTAAATTTTTATTTAAAATTGCTATATCAGCTAACTTCCCTACCTCCAACGAGCCTTTATATTCTTCCTCTCTGTTTTGAATCGCTCCGTTAATTGTCATCATCCTAAGCGCTTCTTTAATGGTAATTTTTTCAATTGTCCCTAAGCGGTATCCTCTAATACCTTTTCTTGTAACAGCAGCATACATATTCCAAAACGGATTTACATCAGCACACGGCATGTCTGTACTTAAGTTACAAATAATGTCGTTATCTATATATGTTCTTAATGGTAGAAAACTATTTTGTTTATCAATTGGCAAAATCTCACCATATCCGTCAGCTTCACCATATATAAATGAACCTTGAACAGATGCTATCATTCCTACTTCGGACATTTTCTCAATGGAATCATCCGATGGATAGTAAGCATGTATAATTTGATGTCTATGGGATCTTGGATTCGATTTTACTGCGTCATATATCGCATCAACAGCATGTTTAATAGCAACGTCACCCATTACATGAATACCTACATCCCAATCCATGTCATGAGCTTCTTTTACATACTTAGGTAATTTTTCAAGATCTAATCTCAAGTTAAATTCTCTAAGTTTAGATTCCCCTTTATACGGCCATGATTTCAAAGCTGTTCCAGATGTTAATCCACCATCAATTGCCATTTTTAATGCTGAATATCTAATCCATTGGTTCCCATACCCTGAAGTAAAATTATACATATCAAATATTCTATTCAGAGTTTCTTCATCTTGCATCAAAGTAAAGCCATGCCAATTTGGCATTAAATCAATTCTACAAGATAATTTGCCATTTTTTAACAGGTTGTGGTAGGCTCTACATATTGATGTACTTACGCCAGGCTCTGTTATGGATGTAATTCCATATGTTTTATAATGTTGTAGAGCTAACAAAATAGATTTTTCTAGTAAATCAATTGAAGGCTCCCCCTTATTAGCTCCAAATTCATCACTCCCAAAAGGACCTGTCATTACTTCTCTGATTAGCAGTACCGCATTTCCTTTTAAGACTCCTGTGGGTTCTCCTGTAATCTCATCCTTCTCAATTTCGCCGCTTTTCGGATTCGGAGTATCTTTTGTAATTCCAGCCTTCTTTAACGCTAATGAGTTTGCAACGCAAGCCCCAAAAATTCTTTCAATTACAATAGGATTATCTTTGCTCACTTTATCTAGATCCTCTTTATTAGGACTTCTATTTTCGATAAATTGAGACTCAATATAACTTCCACCTTGAATCCATACGCCTTTACTTGTTTTTGAAATCTTTTCTTTAAGTTTATGTTGTAATTCTTCTATACTATTAATTCCAAATAGCACTACTCCATCATACATAAGCCCTGCTTCCCATGCATGATTATGACCATCTATAATTCCAGGGATTACAGACTTGCCATTAGCATCAATCAATTTAGTGTGTTCATTTGATAATTCGAGTATAGCTTCATTATCTCCCAGTGCAATTATTATATTGTTGTACAGAGCAATTGCCTCAAATATTTCATTGTCTTTATTAACAGAATGGACTGACGCATTATAAATAATTAATGTTGGATCTTGTTTAACTAACTTCATAACTAACCTCTATATTTCAATATTTTCTATTATTTATTATTCTTTTATTGTTGCAAGTCGAGCTTGAGCTGATTTATGTAATACTATCAGCATTAGAATTATTACGACAGCTGTTGTAGCTAGCCCTAATAATGGAGATATTAACCCCCCCTACTAAAAATCCTATTGCTGAGCTTATTCCAACCGTTAAACTATATGGTAACTGTGTTCTTACATGCTGGATGTGATCTGCACCAGCCGCGGTAGATGCCAAAATTGTTGTATCGGATATAGGTGAACAGTGATCTCCAAAAACTCCTCCACTTAGACAAGCTCCTATCATTAGTTCCATTGGAACATTAAATTGTGCAGCTATAGGCAAGGCTATTGGAATAGTAATTGCCCATACTCCCCACGAGCTACCTGTTGAAAATCCAACAAGAGCCCCTACAATAAAAATCATTACCGGCATTAAACCTGGTGATATATTGTTTGATTCAACTAAGTGAATTAAATATCCCTTTAAGTTCATATCACCTGTCATCTTACCTATCGACCAAGCCAAAACCAATATAATAGGAATGTCAGAATTTAATGCAACACCCTTTGTAAATTGATTAACTATATCTTTATATGATATTATTGATGATTTAACACCACAAATTCCTGCTATAGCCGCTGCTACCAGAAAAGCCATAGTAATGGATAGTGTAATATTTGCATTCTTAAATGCACCACCTACACCATTTGTCTGAACTTTACCTGTCCACATAATCATAGCAATTAATATTATAAACAATGCACATAATGGCAATACAAAATTTAATTTTGTAATTTTTTTATCTTTGAAAAGTTCAGACTCATCTATGTCATATTTTGTCATTGGTATATCATTTTCACCAATTAAATGACCAGTTTCTATTGCTCGCTTTTCTGCCTCATACATTGGTCCAATGTCCAAAGCTGTTATTATTACAAATAATAATGTCAACATTCCAAAGATAGCATAAAAGTTATATGGAATTGCTTTAATAAATGTTATCCACGCATTTTGAGATATTGAAAGGGTAGCAAAGGTTGCCGCAATTAGACCAGTAGCGTATGTACTGTAACTAGTGATAGGAGATAGCGTTGCAAAAGGGCAGCCCATAACATCACAGATATAAGCAAGTTTGACTCTAGAAATATTTAATCTTTCAGTAATAGGCCTCATTATTGAACCTAGTGTTAATGTAGGCTCTGTAAATATAAATGCAAATGCACTAAAAAATGTAACCAGCTGTGCTTGCTTTCTGGTTCTTACTTTTTTTGTGACAATATCACCAAAAGCTTTTGCTGTACCAGATATTTTGATCATATACACAAAGCCACCACAAGCAGTTATTAACATTAATAGACTTGCGTTCCATTCATTCGCAATATTAGGTATAAAATAATCCGTTATCATCATAGGAAGTCCAACTAAAAAATTTCCTTTTGAGATAATGGTTGTCCCGACCCACAAACCAATAAATAATGAAAGTATTGTTTGCTTAGTAACTAATGCTAAAGTAATTGCAATTAACGGTGGGACAATCGCTAAAAAACCATAATCCATTTTGTTCTCCTCTCATAAAAATATTAATCCTTACTTTATGACATAATTATATATCTTGAAGTATTTGAATGCATTATCCTTAATATGCAATAATAAAATATAAAATTGGCAGATGAGGACAACTCTTGGATTATTGTTTTTAAATCTTATATATTATTATTTATTAATTTCTAAAAGATGAATCCCTAGTTCAATATATAACCTAGAACTAACATTATGTAAATTTATTCCGTACTCCTCTTTGATTTTTTCGAGTCTATATAGCATTGTTTTATAATGTATAAAAAGTTTACTAGATGCTTGCTTTGCATTACAATTTGAATTCAAGTATTCTTTTAAAGTTTCATACAAATCCTTGTTTTCCCTAAACAAATTAAACAAATTTTCTGGTATTAGCTGCTCAAGGTTCTTATCCTCACTAAGTCTGGATAGTATTTTTAAAAACGGATTATCAATACATGAAATAACAAAGCCATTATCTCCAGAATCAGACATCGATCCGTACTCTATTGCATTCCAAGCTTCTTCATATGATCTTTTTATTTCCAATATTCCATTAGCTACATCCCCTATGCCAATTTGGAAATTTAGACCTGAAAAATTTTTTCGTAATGATATTTCTAAATTTTTACAGATATCATTAATCATCGATGAATTTTTGAATTCAATTTTATGCAATATATATACTGTTTTATCAAACTTAGTGACAATATCTTCTTTGTAATTTGTTTTTTGAAAGTCTTCAATAAAACTCATTACTCGATCGTTAATTAGATTAAGAGTTACTATATAACCATTTTTATCAAAATCTTCTGCATTAAGTTCGCCAATTGTTTTAATAGCAATAACTACATATTCAGCTTTAGTATTTATACCAAGTTGACCTGCTTTCTGGAAAATATCCGTTTCCTTATCATAGCTTCTATAAATTACATCATATATAAAGTCGCTTATAAATTTTTTATGAACCTCAATTAATTCTAGTTCTCTTTGCATGCCAATCAAAACCGCCTGTGCAAAAATCTCTAAGACCGTTAAATCCATCCCATTTGGAGGTAATCTATTGCTAAAAACCGCTAAATAACTTTTAGGAATTTTATTAAGTAGTATTGGAAAAAGGAGTCTATAGCAATTCTTTTTATCCTCTTGAGAATTTTCAAATTCAATTCTTTGAAAATAATAAAATAAATTTTTCAATTCTCTTTTTCTGAGTGATTCTGGGTTCCTTTCATAATTACACACGGTTGAAAAAGTTGAATATTTTTCATTAAAAAATTCATCATATATTACTATTTCATCTCCTGTAATCTCCTTGTAATACCTCAGCATTGGTTCTATTTCAACTTTTTCTATGGATAAATTATTGAATTTTAGATTTATATCTAAAGTGTTTTTTAACCAACTCTGTTCCAAAGTATGAAGTGTTTTTATAGTTTTGTATCCTAGTTCTAATTGATTATTTTTAGACTTACATTTGTAAAATCCTATTTTACATGTCTTATTACCAACTACACTAATTCGTAAAAAATTGCTCTCTTTAAAATCATAACCTTGATCATATGTATCTATTTTTAAAATTTGCATATTAGGGTCAAAACTCGAATTTAAAAAATTTATAAAATCATCTTTAACGTCAAATTCAAATAATTTTTTTATAAAAATATCAATCTTTATACTCATGGCTTCTCCTTCAAAATCAATAATTTCCAAAATCATTATATATATTAAAATATTCAATTTCAAATTTTAATGTATGCTTTTTTATAACAAAAAAATCATTTCAATATAATTTCATATTTGATTATTATTTGTATTTTCTTTTCCATGTTACAGGCATATTTTAGCAGTAAGCATATCTTTTCGCTAGGTTGTTTCGACCGTGTCAAGTTTTTATATTTTTTAGCAAAATTATTTTTGATATTTCTTTTGCTGTATGACTCCTAATGCTTTTTTGATCATTATATATTGTAAATTTAGAAATTTTAGGTATAATTTAATGTAGTAATTGGGGAGGGTTAATCGTGGAGAAATCAAAAGAAAATCACCAGTCAAATAAAAATAATAAATCAAGCAAAAGGGTGTTTTATAACATTATAACTTTTATATTGATTGTAATAATAGCCTTTTGCCTATTTAAAATAGGAAAAATTCTATGGGGATATTATGAGGGAACCAAAACTTACGATGAGGTGGCTAAAATAGCGACTAAGGGGGCAAAGGATTCTGATAAAATTGATTTTGACAAGTTGCTTCAGAAAAATCCTGATACAAAAGCCTGGATTAAGCTTAAGGGAACTAATATTAACTACCCTATCGTTCAGGGCAGCAACAATGATTTTTATCTATATCGAATGTTTAATAAGGAATATAATAGAAAAGGATCTATATTTGTCGATTCAAGAATCGAAAACCCTTTCCAGGACTTTATGACAATTGTGTACGGGCATAACATGAAAGATAATACTATGTTCAGTCATATTATGGACTATAAAGATCAAGAGTTTTATGATAAGCACAAAAAAATGCTTCTCTACACGCCATCAGCTAAATACGACATGTATATAGTGGGGGCCATGTATCTTGACGCTTCCGCCTCGCAATATAAATTATATTTTAATGATTTTGAGAAACAAAGCTATGTTGATTGGATAGCCGCAAACTCCTTGGTAAAAACAACTGAAGCTGCTACGGCTGAGGATAAAATTGTGATGCTCAGTACATGCACAAATGTTGATGAGGACGGCAGGTTTGTAGTATTTGGCAAACTTGTGCCAAGGTAGATAAAAATTTTTCTATTAACAACAAAATTCCTGTTCAAAAACAAAAAGACACTACTTTCGCATCCTTTCAACAGCAATACAGCAAATTGAAATTGCATCTGTAGTGTCATTTTTATATTTATTTTTTGCGGCCCAGTTTTTAAAATCCATTCCTCATTTCAAGAATTTTACCTACAAACTTATTGATATTGATGTGAAATTCGCCCGGAAGCTCTTCAAGATATCCGCCAAATCCTTTTTTGAAGTTTAGTATACCATCATCCTTTGCTCCCGAATGCTTTCCTTCAGTCATAAAGTAATTATATCTTGTTATTCCTTGCTTCAGTCCCTTACTTTGTGCATAGTGTTGTATCAATTGTGACCCTGACAATCCAAAAAATTGGGCATCCGAACCTGAAAACAGATATACCATCTCATTGTTGAATGTTACAAATGTCGCACCAGAAATGTATATGCGTTTTCCCAAATGAGATATGTCATGAATCGTAGCTATATTTTTTTCACATGCATCTATTTCAAATTTTAAAGAATTAAGTTGATTTCTATTTTTCTTGATATTTTTACCAAGTGCGATATTCTTATCAAGCTCATATTCCTTTTCAAGCAGCGATTCTCTTTGAGATTCCAACATTTTGATGGATTTTTCCGGTTCTATATACGCCATAACCACCATAGCATCCTGCAATGGCATGTTCATAAGTTTTGAGCCTGATTGTTCTTTGAAATACTCTATCATATATTGAAAATAATCTTCTGACTGAAATTCAAAGCCTCGCCGTTCAGCGGTTGATTCTAGGATGTTATAAAAAAGATCCATATCTTTTTTATCAATTTCTTCGCACTGTACACCCAGCTTCATAGCCTTTTTAACAAGATTCCTAGTCTTCGATTCATACGATTTCCAAAGGTCCTCTTCTGAATTTATATTTGAAAAATCCTTCAAAAAATAAAATCTGACGATGCCATTTCTATATCCCTTATAAAATCCCTCATGTTTATATCCGCATGATTTTAAATTGGAAAGATTCTCATCCACAATTAAAGAATTTGGTTGGATTTGTATGCTAATCACACGATCTTTCTTAAAATACCTTACAAGGGCGTCAGTGAAAGATTTCAGAAGTTCATAGTTAGAAATATCGACCAGTGCCCCATGGAAGCATCTTGCAACGCGTAAGAATTTCATTGCAGGCATAACACAAAAAAGTCCACCAGCAATAGGTGTCTTGTCATCATACAAAATAAGGGGGCGGACATCATAATGCTTATCCTCATATATTTTTGCCATTGCCTTGCTCTGCATAAAATCAGCATTCCACATGGATGAAGGGGCTTTAAAATTTAGCGCAAACTCATTAAATGTTTCTAAGTCAACCTTCTCCAAATTATATCTTGAATTCGTATTTTGCAATACCGTTACCTCATTTCTTGCGTAAAATCACTTCTTAGTTATTTGGGAATTTAAATATTTTGTGGCCGCTTCATAATTTAAAGCAATAGGGTCTGTGCTTGAATATTTTGCGAATATTGGAAGGATCTTGCTTCCATCGTAAGCAGGGCTAACAGGTGACTGAAAAACCATCTTGTAAAAATCCTTTGAAAAATTGCTTATAATTTTATCTACCTCGGTAATATCAATAGCTTCATCGTTAAATGTGTATGTAATATTTCCCGCTTCAATTTTCTCGTAAAGATCGTCTTCCAAAGACACAGTTTCCTCATTAAGGCTAAATTTCCTTATATGGGTATAATAATTTCCGTCATTTATATGCTCAACTATATAGAAAGCTGAATCTGATTTACTGGAAAATACCAAATACTGTGTCCCCGAAGCTAATCGACTTACGATTAGAGGATAGTCTAAGCCAGGGAAAAGTTCATAACTACACTCAACCGCATCTGCTCCATTAAATTTATAAACATGAAAATTTGCAGCATAAGCATCGTTACACTCTATGAAAAAGAGCTCATCAAACCCATCCTTATCGATATCTGAGAAAGCCACTTTTTTATCTGTGTTCCAATTATAGCTTCCAATGTTATATTCAAAATCAGACAAAACATCCACAAAGCGCTCATAAGATTCTATTGCTTCTTTTGTATCCTTCTTTTCTGATTTATTATCTTTGATGTCCGCAGCACTACAGCCAGATAGAACTAGCACTAGGAATACTAGTAATAATACAATGATTCTTCTCATCTTCTTCATTCTTCCTAACATGTCGCTCCTTAATGTTTTGATATAAAGCTTTTTAACTGTTATATACAACACGTATTGTTTGAAATTTACCAGCCACATCTTCACAGTTTGAAATCACTCTGAAGAGATGTAATATATTATATCTTTTTTGCACACTTTTTGAATCGTGAGTTTTAAGATATAATTTCTAAATATATAGATTGTCTGCTTAATTATAGCACATAATGTATATTTCTTTCAATTATATGTTTTACTACGTTAAACTAAAAGAAAAGCGGTCCCAGACAGCCAAAATTTATTTATCTATGCTTTTTAGTTGTATTTCCAAGTATATTTTTATACATGTCAATTAGTACCCTCAACTATTTTTCCCTGATATCCTTTTATTCCATAATTATATGCCTTTCGTATATATGAATATCACCACTTCTCTATCTTTCTATTTTTTTCTTCTCGTGACAAAAATCCCCACAATCAATGCGATTAATGCAATAGGGAAAATTCTAATGAAAATCCATTCAAAGCCATGAATCAACACGCCCGCCGCAGCTAGTTCAGGATTTTTATAATCCCCATTTAAATACGATCCATCAAGCCCCCGAACAACAAAGAAAATAAGGATTAATCCAACGCACAATGCTATCATGAGACCATCAAAAAATTTTCTAGTCGCTCCCTTCTTTTGTGCTAATTGAATATTTACCACCTCTAATTTTTGAGAAATTGCTTCTAATTCGTCCGCCTTTGGCAATTCAATGTTTTCACCTAATAATTCGCTAACGGGTATCTCTAATATTTCTGATAGAGAAATCAGCATTTCTGAATCGGGAACGGATAAACCCGTCTCCCTTAATTAAAGATATTGTTGGGTAAAAAAGAAAGGTCAGTCGATTTTGCCGATGAAGCGGTAGTAGATTTCTACTTCCTGCTC
>QWCE01004651.1_pt1 | contig 13332 bp, 13 predicted proteins | sample 1972531 | NCBI WGS metagenome assembly QWCE01 (sample SAMN09866716, study PRJNA288562) | Human gut metagenome isolate term4_stool, whole genome shotgun sequencing... | reverse complement strand
AAAAGCTTTTTAGTTTGCTTTTCAAAAAAGCGAAATTGAATTATATAGAAAACTTGCTTAAAAGTAGATAAAAGTTTGAGAAAAATTGAGAGAAAATAAGATTATAAAAAATTAAAAATATATAGAATGAGAAAATTTGGTGTAGGGATTAAATTGACAATTCTATAATAAAAATTATTCTATAAAATTATATTTTTTATACTTGTCTATTTGTTTTTATATTAATATTTCATATCCATCAAACATTACTTAAAGTGTGGCAGGCAAAATTTTAAATAAACTAAAATTTAAGTGCTGGCAATCTTAAAAATATCAAAATTTAAAATTTTATGCCGAATTTTTCTGTAAAAAGCTGTTTTTAATGGAATTTAGCCGCTTTGATATAGTATAAAATTTTATAGAAATCACAATTAAAGAGTTGTATACAATATTTATTAAGATAGTTTCACTTAAGCCGTATTACGAAAATTTATAAAATTAAAAAATCTGCAAACGAATTAAAATATTTCAAAAAAATTTGTATAAACGAAACCGGACTTGATATTTAAAACTTTTCTTATCACCAAAATTATTAAAAGCCGCAGCTGCACAATAAAGCGAAAAATGAGCTCTTATCAATAAAATTTTTCGTAACACATCAGAAGTCAAAACGCTATTTATGTTTGATTTTGTTGATTTGAACGATTCTCGGACGGATTACAAACTCGCTTACATTTGATTTAGTTTGCAAAATTTCAAGCACGAAATTTGCGATTTCATCCGCATCTATATAACTGTTTTCATCATCGCTTACGCCGAAATTAAGATTGTCGAAAAATGCAGTTTTAGTAATATCAGGACTGATACAAGTTACTTTTATCTCTTTTCTCACATCTTCGAACAAAGAGAGCAAAAATGCGCGTAATCCTGCTTTGCTTGCACTATAAACACTTGAAAAACGACTGAATCTCAAAGCTTCAATTGAAGCGATACCGATTATATGCGCGCAATTTCTTTTCAAATTTTTTAAAAGCTCACGGCAAATTAAAATATTTGCACTTAAATTTACATTTATAAGGCGCAGAATTTCATCCGTTTTCATCGCTTCAAGCGGCGCAAAAATGCCGAAACCGGCACTTAAAATCACCGCTGAAATTTCGTGTTTCTGCTCTAAATTTCTCACCTCTTTTAACAAGTCGTCTAAATTTTCAAAACGGCTTTTTAAAGTTAAAATTTTATGACCTTTTGCACTTAGAAGTTCGCTGCACGCCTTTCCGATTCCCGAACTAGCTCCTGTAATTAAAATTTTCATCTTAACTCCAAATTTTAGCCATATAAGCTGATTTCATCGCTCGCTCAAACTCATCGTTGCCGGCATATTCGTATCCGAAACATTCACGCCAAAGCGATTTGTCCTCCATACAAAGATAAAAAAATACTTCATCATGCCAAGGTGTAAAACTTTTATAAGCAAAATGAAACATCTCTTTTTTTATTTTAAGCGGGTATGAAAATTTATTGTTTATCATTTCAAAAGGCATCTGCAAAATTTTACTTTTTATTTCTCTTGATCTTATTTTTTTAATCACCGGCTTTGTAAAAGTAAGTGTGCCGAAAGAGATCAAAGCGACATTTTTAGGATCAAACTCATTTAAAATTCGCTCAAAAATTTCGCCGTAATCAATAAAAAAATTGTCATACCAAACAAGCGGATGAAAGTGAAAACCGATTAAAATTCCTTTTTCGGCAAGCTTCTTAGCCGCCGATATTCTTTCATCAAAACGGGCTGTCAAATGCTCTTCGTTTTGTATTATTTCAGGTGTATTTAAAGAAAACGTCGCGATTACGTTGCGCGGAATTTCATTTTCCAAAAGATAACTTATATTTTTTGATTTGCTTTTAAGTTCCAAAATCAAATTTTTATATTTTTTTGCAAATTTCATCAAAGCGCTCAGCTCGCCGAATTTATTATTCCAAAGCAAAGAATCCGAACTTTGTCCCGTGCCGATATGATAAATTTTATTTTTATCAAGTTCTAATTTTTCCAAATTTTCAGCAAAATTTTTATCGTATTCTACGTTATTTCCTTTATAAAATGACTGCACAGCGCAATATAAACAATCAAAACCGCACGAATTTACCGCATCAAGCGTTAAAAGATTGCAGCATCTTGTATTTTTGCTAGCTACAGGACAGTTTCCAAGAGCAATCCTGTCCGCTTCAAAAGATGAAATTTTAAAATCTCTTTTTTGATAAATATTTGTAAAATTTTTATATCCGTGAATTTTTTCTTGCAATTTTTTGTGATAATCTTTTAAAAAATTAAATATATCTTTGCCATTTTTACCACTCAAAAATTCGCTATCTTCAAGCTCTTGCGGAATTTTTTCATCCCACATTTTTATATCTTTTAAAAATTCGTCAATCTGTTTTTTTTGCTGAAATGTAAAATGAAAATTTTCTAAATTTGCCAAAATATCGCCTTTTTTATTTCAGAAATTTTTGCTTTTATGAGATTATACACAAAATTTTTACTGAATTTGCTTGCGTTTAGATAATCGCTTACAATTTTTAAGCTGAAATTTTCAACTTTAAAATCGCTGCAAATTTTAAAAAACATAGCACTCTCCATGTCGCATAAAGTAGCGGTAATTTCGCTTTTGGGCTTATCTACGCATTCCAAATCGGCGTTTTTTAAAAAATCAAATTTCTTGCCGATTGCAAAAATTTCACCTATTTTTATATTTTTATCACTACAGCCGCAAATGCCGATATTAACAGCGCGCGAAAAATTTCCGCTTTTTAAAATTTCCGCCAAAATTTTCGTTTTTTGTGCGCCTACGCCTAAAATGCAAAGTAAAATTTCGCCGTTAGAGTAAAAATTCAACCCCGTTTTTTTAAGCCTTAAATTTTCAATTAAAGGCATAGCTTCGCATTTCAAAGCCGTATGAATTAAAATCATAAATCAAAACCTTAAAAAATATCAGTAAAAATTTTATACAAAATTATTTAATAAACAAACTTTATTTTAATAGCTTTTTTAATTTTAAAATTTAAAAATCGTTGCAAATAAGACCTGTTATTCATCGTAATTTATTTGTTTTTGTGTGATATAATCAAAGATTATTTTGAAAAAAGAAGCGAGAATGAACGATATAATAAAAATCACAAATGCAAGAGAGCATAATCTAAAAAACATCAATTTGGAAATTCCTAAAAATAAGCTTGTCGTTTTTACAGGACTTAGCGGAAGCGGTAAGAGCACGCTTGCTTTCGATACACTTTATGCCGAAGGTCAAAGACGCTACGTAGAGAGTTTAAGCAGTTATGCAAGACAGTTTTTGGACCGTATAGGAAAACCTGATGTCGATAAAATCGAAGGTTTGACACCGGCGATTGCGATAGATCAAAAAACAACCGGCAAAAATCCACGTTCAACTGTCGGAACGATTACTGAAATTTACGATTATTTGCGTTTGCTTTATGCAAGAATCGGCACTCAATACTGTCACAAATGCGGCAAACCGATCTCAAAAATGAGTGCAAGCGACATAATAGAACAGATTATGAAACTTCCGCAAAATGCTAAAATCATCATTCTTGCGCCACTTGTGCGCGAAAAAAAAGGTACTTTTGCAGATATTTTGCAAAATATGAGAGAGCAAGGCTTCGTGCGCGCTATTATAGATGGTGTAATGGTTCGCCTTGATGAAGATATAGAACTTAGCAAAACAAAAAAACACACGATAAAACTCGTGGTAGATCGTACCACAATAAACGATGAAAATAACACAAGAATCGCAGGAGATATCGAAAAAGCGCTAAAAATCAGCTTTGGCGAAGTGGAAATTGAAATAGTAAACGCTGATGAAGTCGGCGCCGCTAAAAATCTAATCCATTACAGCGAACATATGGCGTGCTTTGATTGTAAAATTTCATTTTTACCGCTTGAGCCGCTTAGCTTCAGTTTCAACTCGCCAAAAGGCGCTTGCGAAAGTTGCGACGGACTTGGGATCCGCTTTACGCTTGATACAAATAAAATTATAAACGAAGATGCGAGCCTTGAAAACGGTGCAATTAAAATTTTATACGGCTTCAACAAAAGCTACTATTATAAATTTTTAATGGGTTTTTGTGAAGCGAATGACATAAACGTAAAAGTGCCGTATTCGCAGCTGAAAGAAGAACAAAAAAAGCTCATACTTTACGGCAGTGCCAAAGAAATTCAGTTTTTTTGGAAACGCCATAAATTAACAAGAAAATTTGAAGGCGCGGTAAAATATGCTTATGATTTGCTCAAAAATGAAAAGGATTTGGACGATTATATGAGTGAAAAAATTTGTTCGGATTGCAGCGGACATCGTTTAAAACCTGAAAGTTTGGCTGTAAAAGTCGCAGGAAAAGGATTGGCAGAAGTAATAGATATGAGCATAGATGACTGCGTGGCATTTTTCTCAAATTCCGAAAATTTTAAAAATTTAAGTGAAAAAGACGCACAAATCGCGGCTCCGATTTTAAAAGAGATAAACGAAAGACTTTTTTTCCTAAAAGATGTAGGGCTTGGGTATCTGACTCTTGGTCGCGACGCAAGGACAATTAGTGGCGGCGAAGCGCAAAGAATCCGTATAGCAAGCCAAATAGGAAGTGGTCTAAGCGGCGTAATGTATGTTTTAGATGAGCCTAGTATCGGACTTCATGAAAGAGACACGTTAAAACTTATAAATACACTTAGAAATTTACAAAAAAAAGGAAATTCAGTTATCGTGGTAGAACACGATAAAAAGACAATCGAACATGCCGATTTTATTGTAGATATAGGTCCTGGAGCAGGAGATCTTGGCGGAGAAGTCGTATTTAGCGGAGATGTGAAACATCTGCTTAAAAGCAACACTCAAACTGCACTTTATTTAAATGGTATAAAAAAAATAAATTATACTAAAAACAGAACGCAAGAACTTTGGCTTGAGATAAAAAATGTAAATATAAATAACATTCACGGCTTAAATGCTAAATTTCCGCTTAGAAATTTAGTAGGAATCACAGGCGTCAGCGGTAGTGGAAAAAGTTCACTTATACTTCAAACACTACTTCCAACCGCACTTTGCGAGCTGAATCATGCAAGAAAAGTAAAAACAGACAAAAATGCGAAAATTAAAGGACTTGAAAATTTAGACAAAGTAATTTACCTTGATCAAAGCCCGATAGGTCGCACACCGCGCTCAAATCCGGCAACTTACACCGGCATAATGGATGAAATAAGAAATTTATTCGCTCAAACCAAAGAGGCAAAACTTCGCGGATACAAAGTTGGAAGATTCAGTTTTAATGTAAAAGGCGGACGCTGCGAAAAATGCTCCGGAGATGGCGTCATTACGATTGAAATGCACTTTTTGCCCGACATCAACGTAGTTTGCGACGCTTGCGGTGGAGCAAGATACAATGCACAAACGCTTGAAATAAAATATCGCGGCAAAAGCATAGCTGATGTTTTAAATATGAGCGTTGATGAGGCGTTTGAGTTTTTCAAATCTGTGCCGAAAATCTATCAAAAATTAAAAACTTTACAAGATGTAGGACTTTCATATGTCAAACTCGGACAACCTGCAACAACGCTAAGCGGCGGCGAAGCGCAACGCATAAAACTGGCGAAAGAGTTAAGTAGAAGCGATACAGGAAACACGCTTTACATATTGGACGAACCTACAACAGGACTTCATTTTGCAGATGTCGATAAACTGGTGTGTGTACTTCAAAATTTGGTGGATTTGGGAAATTCCGTGTTTGTTATAGAACACAATATGGATGTAATCAAAAACTGCGATTATCTCGTCGATCTTGGACCTGAAGGCGGCGAAGGCGGTGGAAAAATAATCGCTTGCGGTTCGCCAAAACAGCTTGCAAAAAATTTCAAAAAAACAGGCTCATACACTGGAGAATTTTTAAACTTTGAAATTTGATTTTTAGCAAAAAAATAAAATCAGTAAAATCAAATTTTAACAAATCATACCACTTTTGATGTATTTTGCTTTGTAATAGCAAATGAAGTCAGCAAAATCAAAAATGGTAGGTTAAATAATGTCGCACCGACAATTTTAAAAATAATGGGGCTTGATATTCCAAAACAGATGGATGAAGCGTTATTTTAATAACCTTAAGGAAGATATTTGAAAATAAATGAAAAAAATAAAAGAGTAAAATACTTAAGAGCTCTTGATAGATTTGTAAAATCAGCCATTAATATTTTAAAAAGAGAAGATTTTGATGATGAAATTTTTAGAAAAAGAGTTGAAAAAAATACACAAATATTAGAAAAAGTAGAGCCGGTCTTATTAAATGACCCATACACAAAAGCTTTAGAGAATTTCGCTAATTCAGTAATACAAAATAAAAATAAAGATGAGCTTTTAAAAGAGGCAAATTTACTTAATAAGCTTAAAAATTCAAAAAATTATAAAAAAGAAAAGCATAAAAAATTTTATGAGCGTTAAGCAACAATCACTTAAACGACACTGTCCATCAAAATGTGCAGACAAACTCTTACCTTATAGGTTGATTCGTGAATTTTTAGGTATTTTAAAATTCAAACTATATTATAGATACAATTTCTAAAAACCATAGATAATCTAACACTATATTAGAGCGTCTATGCGACTTTAAAGCCTATAAATTGATATTGTCTAATAAAATACAGCAATATTTCTAAAATTACTTCTTATTATCCTTAACTTCAATATCTTTTTTTATAGCTTCAAATTTCTTATCACCTATGCCTTTTACATTTTTAATATCTTCTATTTTTGTAAATTTATTTTCTTTTCTATACTCTATTATGGCTTCTGCTGTAGCCTCTCCAATGCCTTTAAGGTTCATAAGCTGCTCTTTAGAAGCAGTGTTTATATTTATAGCACCAAACAACAAACTAAAACTAAAAACAAATAATAACAATAATCTTTTCATAATGCATCCTTTAAATAATAATATTTATTTAGTATATAAAATAGTTATTAATATATTCTAAACTAGTATATATTATTTAACATATTTATTAATACCATAAAGCAAAAAGAATATGATTAAATCAAAATTAATTAAATTGAGACTAAAGATGACTTACATGATACACCTAAATGATAAATTTTTTAGACATAGAAAGACAACTTAAGCAAATATTCTCTTATTAATTTTAATAAAATACAATATATGTTCAGCACAAGCCTAGAAGTAATCAATTCCACTTATATAGTTTTTACAGATTTCAAACTCATTCTTGTAAAATTTTACTCTAAAATATTCTTTAATTCTATAATCAACCAAACCATTATAAGCTTTCCAGTTATTAGAATATAAACTGAACAAGCAAATAATTCTTTGATAGAGTAGTTTTAATGATTTAAGTAGATATATCCATCGTTTTAACGCTCCAGGCAGATTGTTTTTATTGCCTACTTCCACCTCTTTTACCATGAACTCTTTCAACTCTTTCTCCTTGCATTATACTTTGCTGTTTCAAATGGGTGTAAGCTTTTACTTTGTATGTATTGACCTTGTAAGCTATCTATCCAAGCAACTTCATTTATATTTACGCTTTTTTCATATACTTTACCATTTCCAGCATAAGCCATAGCTTCCATTTTTGATGGAGTTACAAAATTGCCACTTGTTATTGGCTTTGAGCTATAAACTTTAACTTCGCCATTATTTACTGCTTTTTTATAATCTTTTAAAGTCCAATCTGGTGTTTCTATAAAGTCATCTTCTTTTATTTTTTTAAAGTCTATTATGTCATCTTCACTTCTTACCCAAGTGTGATAATCATCATTTACTGGATTTTGTCTATTTATGATTTTAGATTGTTGTTTTGGTGTTAGGTTTAATCTACTAACTACATTATCTCTTTCAAATTTTCCAAAATCATCATATAATTTTGCTCCATTTTTAAAACCTGCATACTCTTTATGTTGTATTGCGTTTTGAATTTCTTGCATTAGTGCATTTTTGATATCACTTTTACTTAAATTTGCATTTATTGTAATCTCCCCATTTTTTGGATTAAATAAGCTATTTGTTTTTATGTTGCTATCAAAAAAGACATAGTTATTTTTTAGCTCAGGATAAGCCTTAAATAGTTCATCGTGTTTTAATACATTGCCAAGCATTCCTTGTTTAAGAGTTTTTATCTTTGCATCGCTATCATTTAGTTCAAATTTCCAAATATTATCTTTATCTTTAAACCAGCCTGTTTCTCTCCATATTTTTAGCTCATCATCTCCATTTTTTTGCATTTGCTTTGCTGTGTTTAGGTTTTTAATAGTGTCTTTTTTAATATTTGTAGCACTATTTTCATAAGCAAATAAGTTCTGTTTTGCTCCTGCTTTTTGTGCGAGGTCATCAACTTTTTGATAAGCGTTTGTTGGTAAAATACTGCTTTTTATATTTTCTTTTACAATTTTATTAAAAAGTTGTGGATTGCCTTTAGCAATATTTTGATATTTCTTTGCTTGAGATGATATAAAAGCATCAAAGCCTTTATTTACTCCGTGCCTAAAGCCAAACCCAGTAAGTCCTCCAAGCATTGCTCCACGAAGTCTATTTTCATCATCTAAATTAGCCCCTATACCTGCACCAACTCCACTGCCAACCATATCTTTTGCTAAATTTGGAGTTATAAAACCACCTTTCATATTTGAAGTTTTGCCTTGTTTATTAAAAAGCGTGTCATAGTTGTTTTTCATAAACCATTCATTTTTTTCAATTGCTTCATCGCTAAAACGATGTGGATTTTCTAAGGCGCTATTTCTTAGTTTTTCTACATATTCAGGCTTTAATCCTCTTTGTTCTAACTCATCAATGTATTTATTTGCTCTATTTAGATAAAACTCATCTTGTGGCAAAGGCTCTTTTTTTTGGAGCTTTTAACACCAAATTTGGATTATTTTTTATAAACTCCTCTGTTACTTTTATCCTTTGAGGAGTAAATAATTCAGGTTCATTAACTAATTTTTGTCTTAAAGAACTAATTAATTCAGGCTTGATGCCTCTTTTTTCTAATGATTTGGAACAGTTACAAGTGAGACACATAAAAAAACAAGGACTATCTCAATAAATACTAACGCAAGCACAAGTATAAAATAGGCTAAAGTGACTTATCAGCCTATTTATGATACAATATATCTTAACAATTAAACGGATAAGGGGTAATAATATGGCAATTTCTTATAAACCATTATGGCAAACAAAGAATACTTAAAAATAGCTGCGAACATAACAAGTAACATAGTTTCAAGAATGAGTAAAAACTCTTATGTGAATTTAGAGTCATTAAAAAAAGATTTGCTTGGCATTGGATTGCAGAATTGAAGATGTTATAGAGATTAGCAAATCAAAACAAATACTAGAGGATTAAAGAGTGAGCAGGCAAGCAAACAATAAAAATTTAAAAAAAGCAAGTAAAAATAAAAATGACGAATTTTATACTCAACTTGTTGATATAGAAAGAGAGTTGAAATATTATAAGGCTCATTTTAGAGATAAAGTAGTCTATTGTAATTGCGATGATCCAAGGGTAAGTAATTTTTTTAAATATTTCTACTTAAATTTCGATTATTTGGAATTAAAAAAATTGATGGCTACTTGTTATAAAAATCAAGATATAGATTTATTTTCAATGAATGATAAGGAAGAGGCAATATGGCTAGAATATAATGGAAATGGCAACATTAATGATTTTGATAATGTTGAAATCAATAATCTAAAAGGAGATGGAGATTTTAGGTCTGAAGAGTGTATTGAGTTACTTAAACAGGCTGATGTAGTAGTTACTAATCCACCGTTTTCGTTATTTAGAGAGTATATCGGTCAATTAGTCGAGTACGACAAAAAGTTTCTAGTAATAGGAAATATAAATTGCTTAACATATAAAGAAATATTTGCATTAATCAAAGAAAATAAAGCTTGGTTAGGCAATGGAATGGGTCGTTGGATATCTGGTTTTATAGTACCTAAGCATTATGAATTATATGGAACTGAAACAAAAATTAATGAAGATGGGGAAAGAATTGTATCAACAAACAATTGTTTATGGCTTACTAATTTAGATATAGAAAAAAGGTATGATAATCTTCTTTTATATGAAAACTATACTGAGGATAAATATCCTATGTATGTAAACTATGATGCTATAAATGTTGATAAAACAAATGAAATTCCAATGGACTACGATGGCATTATGGGCGTTCCAATAACATTTTTAGATAAATATAATCCAAATCAGTTTGAAATTGTAGAATTAGGAATTGTAGGAAGCTGCAATTTCAAAAACAATAAAAAAATGGAAATATTAAAAAATGGAAAATCAACAGGAAAAATAACATACAATGCTAAAGGAACTTTGTATAGAAAGTATAATAAGTTTAAAGATAAAAAAACTCCAGCTTTTAGAGATTGTGAAACTGGAGAACTATATACAAGTATTTATGCCAGAATACTTATTAAAAGAAAGTAGGTGACTTACAATGAGTGGAAATAGTGCTTTGCGAAGGGCGAATAAGGCAAAAGAAGATGAATTTTATACACAGTTAAGTGATATTGAAAGAGAACTGAGACATTATAAAAATCACTTTAAGGATAAGGTAGTATTTTGTAATTGTGATGATCCTTATGAAAGCAATTTTTTTAAATACTTTGCTAATAATTTTAATCATCTTGGTTTAAAAAGATTAATAGCTACTTGCTATGGTACTTCGTCTATTAAGTTCGAACAATTAAGTGTATTTGATATTAATTATATTGAAGATAAAAACGAAAGTAGTCCCTATAAAGTAATTATTGATAATGTAGAGGATGTTAATAATGATGGTGCAATTGGTATTGAAGATATTCGACAAATAATGCAACAAAACAAAAATACTGTAACACTTCTAGAAGGAGATGGGGATTTTAGGTCTGAAGAATGTATCGAGTTGCTGAAACAAGCTGATATAGTAGTCACTAATCCTCCATTCTCACTCTTTAGAGAGTATGTTGATTTGTTAATATCTTATAAAAAAAGTTTTTTAATAATTGGTAATCAAAATGCAATTACATATAAAGAAATATTTTCTTTATTAAAAAAAGATAAAATTTGGTTAGGATATTATGCAGGTGATATGGAGTTCCAAGTGCCAGATTATTATGAGCCAAGAAAAACAAGGTTTAGAATTGATGAAAATGGAATTAAGTGGAGAAGTATGGGTAATATATGTTGGTTTACCAATTTAGATATAGAAAAAAGACATGAAGACCTTCTGCTATATGAAGTATACAATGAAAAAAAGTATCCTAAATATGATAACTATAATGCTATAAATATAGATAAAGTAGCTCAAATACCGATTGACTATAATGGATATATGGGTGTTCCAATAACATTTATACATAAATATAATCCTGATCAGTTTGAATTAATTGGAATAATGAATACGGGAGAAGAAAATAAAGGTATTAGGCATGAGAACACTTCTCATGGAAGACCAATAATAAATGGAGTAGAAAAATATTTAAGAGTCTTAATAAGAAGAAAGAGTAGGTAAATATGGATATTAAACTAATGGAAATTCCAATAAGAGATGTTGTAAAAGGCTATTCTTATAGAGCGGAAGAGGGTGTATATGGGTTTGATGGGAAATTAAATATAAGACCAAAGTATCAAAGAGAATTTGTTTATAAGGATAAACAAAGAGATTCAGTTATTGATACTGTAACTAAGAATTTTCCGCTAAATGTTATGTATTGGGTTAAAAATGACGATGATTGTTATGAGGTTCTTGATGGTCAACAAAGGACGATAAGTATCTGCCAATATGTTAATGGAGATTTTTCATATAACAAAAAATATTTTCACAATTTAACTAAAGATAAGCAAGATGAAATTCTTAATTATAAATTAATGATCTACATTTGCGAGGGGACTGATAGTGAAAAACTAGACTGGTTTAGGACGATAAATATAGCTGGCGAGAAACTTACGGACCAAGAATTAAGAAATGCAGTATATGCTGGACCTTGGACAACCGAAGCGAAAAAATATTTTTCTAAAACATCATGTCCTGCATACCAAATAGCTAGTGATTATTTAAAAGGCACTTCAATAAGACAAGAGTATTTAGAAACTGCATTACGCTGGATAACTGATAGAGATTCTATAGAAATCGAAGTATATATGGCTAGAAAACAGAATGAAACTAATGCAACTGAATTATGGCTATATTTTCAATCAGTTATCAATTGGGTAAAAACATTATTCACTAACTATAGAAGTGAACAAAAAGGAATTGAGTGGGGAATACTATATAATAAATATAAGCAAAATTCTTATGATCCAATAAAATTGGAAGAAAAAATAAAAGAATTAATGCAAGATGATGATATAACAAAAAAATCTGGAATTTATGCTTATTTAATTACAGGAGAAGAGAAACACTTAAATATTAGAGCCTTTACTCCATCTATGAAAAGAGAAGCTTATGAAAGACAAAAAGGAATTTGTCCTATGTGCAATAAGCATTTTGAGATAAATGAAATGGAGGGAGACCATATAACTCCTTGGGTTGAGGGAGGAAAAACAAACGCAATAAACTGCCAGATGTTATGTAAAGAATGTAATAGAAGAAAATCTTCAAAATAGAAAAGGGACGATTAGAAAAAAATCTAGTCGTCTTTTTTTATTGCAAGAAATGGATGGGTATGAAAAAATTAGAGCAAATGAGCCAAGAGTCAAAAGATGTAAAAGAGAAAATTGATGATACGGAAGAAAAATATTAAGACAACTAAAAATAAAGTTTTATTATTTCTATAAGAACATTATATAACTAATAAAAACTATTCTACACAATAAATCTTTCTTGCAATAAAATTTCAATCATAATTAACACTATAAAAATATAAAAATGAAGCTTTTTTTGAATTTTGACAGTGCTTAAGCTCAGATATTACTTCCTGTACCAGACATCCTATTTTTACTAAATTTTAGTAAAATTTAACTATTCTAAAAATACTGAATTTGAATAAATTTTACCTCTATTATAATATTTATTAAAGGCCAGATATCAATAAAAAGGTCCTTGTTTTATTTTGATAAAAATTATTTTTATTTAAAATTTAATTAAGACTATAGTTTTAAAAAATAACTTAGATTTATCATCTTTAAAACCCAAACCACCATTATATAAATAAACACATAAACAAGAGCAAAAATTCATTAAGGCCATAAGGGATTTAAATATCTTTAAAATTTTAATTATTTTCAATGAAGCAAATGTATCGGAAGAAACTATTTATTAATATTGAGATTTTTAAGTATTAACACACTCCGCAACG
>QWCE01005610.1_pt1 | contig 13351 bp, 14 predicted proteins | sample 1972531 | NCBI WGS metagenome assembly QWCE01 (sample SAMN09866716, study PRJNA288562) | Human gut metagenome isolate term4_stool, whole genome shotgun sequencing... | reverse complement strand
CACCGCAATGGGCTATGAGCTGGACGCCATCGCAGCCTGCACCATCGGCGGTGTTTCCACCACCGGCGGCGTCGGCACCGTGCCCGGCGTTCTGGTCGGTGTTCTGGTCTTTGAGCTGATGAAGGTCGCTCTGCAGTTCATGAACGTCAACTCCTCTTACACCTACATCGTCCAGGGTCTGGTCATCATCGTGGCTGTGGCCATTGATATCCGCAAGTACCTGGCAAAGAAGTAAGCCCTCTCTTCTGTGGGCCGTCTGCCTTTTGGGCGGGCGGCCCCTTTTTTTGTTCATGTTTGTGTGCTATCATAAAAGCAACAACCATCAGGAGGTGCAGTATGGCACAAAAAGACCTCACCCCTGCCGAGCGCGAGGCAGAGCTTGCCCGGCGCGAAGCCGTTCTGGCTGCCCGCGAAGCACAGCTGGCACAAGAGCAGGCCGAGCTTGCCGGTCAGCGGGCCGACTTTGAACAAGGCAAAAAGTCCCTGCTTGACAACGGCGACAAGAACTTTGTCAATCCCAAGGAGAAGCTCTACGATCATTTTCCCCTCACCGTCCATCAGATGGACATCATCATCGGGGTGCTGTTTGCGCTCATCGCCCTGTTTCTGATCCTGGGCGTGACCCACACCAGCTTCTTTGGCCTGTTCGGCGGCTGAATCTGTCCGGCTCCTCCGGAAACGGAGGAGCCTTTTTTGATGCCCTGCCCAACGCTTCTTCGCTGCATACTTTTGCAAAAGTGATTGCATTTCATCCGCAATATGACTATACTTTATAGCAAGCCAACTTTTTAATGCAACAGCAACAACGTTGGTTTGCATATCGCAGATATGCTGCTACTGTTGCGCTAATTTCCAGCCTTGTGATAATAAGAAGCTGCCGGGTTTGCGGCAGCGGAAAAAGGGGTGTATAAAAGTATGAAACGCAAATGGATCGCGGCACTGCTGGCCGGTTGTATGTTGGCCGCACTGTTGCTCACCGGCTGCTCTGCCGCCGAGACGGTCAAGCGTCTGCGCTTTGGCGTTGCCGGCGAGGGTGGTGTCTACCACAATTTTGGTGAGCAGTTTGCCGCGCTGGAAAACGAGACTTCCAACGGCACCATCGAGCTCCGGACCACCGCCGGTTCGGCCGCCAACCTGCGCCTGCTCACCGGCGAATACCTGCAGCTGGCCATTGCGCAGGCCGACCTTGCACAGGACGCCTGCAACCAGACCGGCATTTTTGCAGAGGAGGAGGACATCCGCGGCTTCGGCGCGGTAGCAGCCCTGTACACCGAGGCCTGTCAGGTCATCGTGCGGGCCGACTCGGACATCCAGTCCATCGAGGACCTGCAGGGCAAAACCGTGAGCATCGGCGCGGAGGAATCCGGCTCCGAGCAGAATGCCCTTCAGATCCTGTCTGCCTACGGCCTGAACGACCGCCTGGTGGACACCATCAACCTGAACTATACCGACGCTGCCGACCAGCTCAAGGCCGGTAAGATCGACGCCATCGTCATCACAGTCGGCACCCCCAGCCCGGTGGTCACCGAGCTGGCAGGCGAATGCGGCATCCGCCTGCTGAATGTGGACGGCACCGCGGCGCAGCGCCTGCTGAGCAGCTACAACGCCTACCGTGAGGTCACCATCCCGGCCGGCACTTATCCCGGCCAGGACGCCGACGTGCAGACCGTGGGCGTCAAAGCCGTTCTGCTGGCCAGCGATTCTCTGCCCGCAAAGCAGGTGCAGCAGCTCACCGAACTGCTGTTCTCCAGCCGGGAAGCGCTGGAAGAGCAGCTTGGCCTTGCACTGGACCCGGAGACCGACGCAGTAGAGGGCGTTGGCATCCCCTTCCACGCAGGCGCAGCGGCCTGGTATAAGCAGGCCGGAATTACGGTGGACTGAGTCTGCCGGGAAATCGAGGGAAAGCAATGAAGATCGAATTGGATATGTATCAGACACTGGCCGTTGCCGTGCTGGTGCTGATGCTGGGCAAGTGTTCGCCATTTTTACCTGCGTGTGCTATGTGACCGGCGTTGCCGAGTTTGCATTTGATGATATTCTAAAGGAAGTCTGCATGGTGATGTTCTTCACCTCGGTGGGCTTTCAGGCCAACCTCAAGGTACTGAAAAGCGGCGGCAAGGCCATGATCGTGTTCCTGGGCGTCGTCATCGTGCTGATCGTCAGCCAGAACTTCCTGGCCGTTGGGCTGGCCAACCTGCTGGGTGTGGACCCGCTGGTGGGCCTTTGCACCGGCTCCATCCCCATGGTGGGCGGCCACGGCACCGCCGGTGCCTTTGGCCCGGTGCTGGAGGACTTTGGCATCAAGGGTGCCACCACCCTGTGCACCGCCGCCGCCACCTACGGCCTGATCGCCGGCAGCATGATGGGCGGCCCGCTCGGCAAGATGCTCATTGAGCGCCACCACCTGCTGGACACCATCGTGCCCGAGGACGACAGCCTGCTGGTGGAAGAAGAGATCAAGCACGAGCGTCACAGCAGCATGTACCCCGCCGCCAGCTTCCAGCTGATCATCGCCATGGGCATCGGCACGGTGCTGAGCAAGCTGCTCAGCCTGACCGGCATGACCTTTCCCATCTACATCGGTGCCATGATCGCCGCCGCCTGCATCCGCAATCTGGGCGAATACGGCGGCAAGTTCACGGTATATATGGGCGAGATCAACGACATCGGCGGCATCTGCCTGTCGCTCTTCCTTGGCATGGCCATGATCACCCTGAAGATCTGGCAGCTGGCCGAGCTGGCTCTGCCGCTGGTGGTGCTGCTGGCCGGTCAGACCCTGTTCATGATCCTGTATTCTTTTGCGATCGTGTACAACGTCATGGGCCGCGACTACGACGCGGCCGTCATCGTTTCCGGCACCTGCGGCTTCGGCATGGGTGCCACCCCCAACGCCATGGCCAACATGCAGGCCGTGTGCGACAAGTATTCCCCTTCCGTCAAGGCCTATCTGCTCATCCCGCTGGTGGGCAGTCTGTTCGCGGATTTCATCAACAGCCTTGTCATTACGGTATTCATCAACTTTATCTGATCCTGTCTTGAACTTTCGGTGTGCCCCGCACACCGGGAAAGGAGCATCATCATGTCGCTGAAACACCACCTGAAGATGTGGTTCCAACAAAAGATCTGGAGCAAGCCGGACAAGTCTCATTCGGAGGAAACGGTGGCTCTGCCGGAGGTCCATACCGGCAAGGTACACCACCCCGCAGAAGACACCTCTCATGCCACCGGGGAGCATCCTCACGCCGAGGACCCCATCCATTACGACAACGTGGCCATTCCCGAGGTGCACATCCGCCCCCGTCGGCACCAATAAGCTCCACAGACAAAAAAGCTGCTGCCCTCCCTTTGCGGGAAGGCAGCAGCTTTTTGCTTTGTGTTTGTATGGAACCTTACAGGCAGATGTACTTCAGGATGAACAGCACGGTCAGCACATACATCAGCGGGCTGATCTTCTTTTCCTTGGCCTTGCCGGTGACCACATTGATGATGGTCCAGGAGATCACACCAATGGCAATGCCCTCAGAGATGCTGTATGCAGTGGGCATGGCCAGGATGGTCAGGAAGGCGGGGATGCCCTCGCTGGGGTCGTTGAAGTCGATCTTGACCGCGGAGCCCATCATGTAGAAGCCCACGATGATCAGAGCCGGAGCCGTTGCAAAGCTGGGGATGGTCAGGAACAGCGGGCTGAAGATGGTAGCCAGCAGGAACAGCACACCGGTGGTCATGCTGGTCAGGCCGGTGCGGCCGCCCTCGGTCACGCCGGAAGCGCTCTCCACAAAGGTGGTGGTGGTGGAAGTACCCAGCACAGCACCGGCGCAGGTGGCGATGGAGTCTGCCATCAGAGCACCCTTGATGCGGGGCAGCTTGCCGTCCTCGTCCAGCATGTCGGCCTTGGATGCCACGCCGATCAGGGTGCCCAGGGTGTCAAACAGGTCCACGAACAGGAAGGAGAACATGACGGCAAAGAAGTTGAGGATGCCGACGCCGGAGAAATCCGTCTTGAACACCTGACCAAAGGTCTTGCCCAGGGCCGAGAAGTCAAAGCTGACAAAAGCGGTGGGGATCACGCTGTACATGCCCGCATCCGCATTGGGCACATAGATGCCGGTAACCTCGCAGAGGATGCCCAGCACCCAGGTGATCAGGATGCCGTACAGGATGCCGCCCTTGACCTTCTTGACCAGCAGGATACCGGTGATGGCCACGCCGATGAGGGCCAGGATGGCACCCACGCCCACGCTGTGGAAGGTCTCGCCTTTGAAGTGCTGGTAGGTGACCAGCGTAGAGTCGCTGTTCACGATCAGCTTGGCGTTCTGCAGGCCGACAAAGGCCACGAACAGGCCGATGCCCACGCTGACCGCGCTCTTCAGGGTCATGGGGATGGCGTTGAAGATGCCCTCACGCACATTGGTCAGGGACAGCGCGATGAAGATGATGCCCTCCACAAACACGGCCATCAGGGCCAGCTGCCAGCTGTAGCCCATGGTCAGCACGACCGTGTAGGAGAAATAGGCGTTCAGGCCCATGCCGGGGGCCAGAGCAAACGGGTAGTTGGCCAGCAGAGCCATCAGGGCCGTGCCCACAAAGGATGCCAGTGCGGTGGCGATCAGCACAGCCTCGGAGTCCATGCCGGAAGCCGACAGGATGTTGGGGTTGACCGCAAGGATGTAGGCCATGGTCATGAAGGTGGTGATGCCTGCCATGATCTCGGTCTTTACATCGGTGTGGTTTTCCTTCAGATGAAAGACATTTTCTAACATGAAAAAACCTCCGTTCTTTTGTTGCTTCTGCCGGTTGCGGCGGCAGAAGAGGAACAGGTTTCATTTTAGCACGAATCGTCACAGAATGTCCACAGCTCAGAAACAAAATAATGCGTTTTGGGAAGTTTTTATTGAAAGAGTACGACTTTATAAGTTGTGCTGTGCAACAATTATCCATGCAAAGAGGACATTTTTTCTGTTTTTGAAAACAACATGACCCCCGGCAGCGTACAGCTTCCGGGGGTCGTAACGTTCTGCTCTGCGCTTACAGATGCAGCACGATCTTTGCAACATTGAAGTAGATCAGCAGTGTGGTGGCATCCACGATGGTGGTGATCAGCGGCGACGCCATCACGGCCGGGTCCACATGCAGTTTTTCTGCCGCCACAGGCAGAATGCCGCCGATGAGCTGCGACAGCAGGATGGTGCAGATCAGGGTCAGGCACACCACCAGTGCCACCGGAGCGGTCACCTTGTCGAACAGCAGCAGTTTTGCAAAGTTGCACACCGCCAGCGTTGCGCCGCACAGCAGGGCCACCCGGCTCTCCCTCCACAGGATGCGGGGCAGGTCGTGGGGCTGGATCTCGCCCACCGCCATGCCGCGGATGATGGTGGAGGTGCTCTGACTGCCCGCGTTGCCGCCGGCATCGGTCAGCATGGGGATGTAGGCCGTCAGCACGGTCACGGCGGCCAGTGCGTCCTCATACCCCCGGATGACCAGACTGGAGAAGGTGGCGCTGATCATCAAAAACAGCAGCCAGGGCGCACGGCTCTTGTACAGGTCCCACATGCTCTGCTTGAAGTAGGGCTTGTCGGACGGGCCGATGGCGTTCATCTTGGCGATATCCTCGCTGGCCTCGTCCTGCAGGATGCTGATGGCATCGTCAATGGTCACGATGCCCACCAGCCGATTTTCGGCGTCCACCACCGGAATGGCCAGAAAGCCGTATTTTTCAAACAGGTGGGAAACATCCTCCTGGTCGGTGGTGGTGGTCACACTGACCACATTGGTGTCCATCAGGTCCCGGATGGGTTCTGCAGTGTCCTTGGCCAGCACCAGCGCCCGCAGCGACACCACGCCCACCAGCTTGCGGCTGCCGTCGGTCACATAGCAGTTGTTGATGGTCTCCTTGTCAAAGCCGTTCTGGCGGATGGCCTCCATGGCCTGCGCCACCGTCATGTCCGGGCGCAGCTCCATCAGCTCGGTGGTCATCACGCCGCCGGCAGAGTCCTCCTGGTACTGGAGCAGTTCGTTGATCATGCGGCGGGTGGCGGGGTCGGCCTGGCTCAGAATGCGCTTGACCACATTGGCCGGCATCTCCTCCACAAGGTCGGTCGCATCGTCCACGCACAGCTCGTCCACCACGGCCTTCAGCTCGGTATCGGTCAGGCCGTCGATCAGCTTCTGCTGGGTGGCAGGGGTCAGCTCGGTGAATACATCCGCCGCCAGATCCTTGGGGCACAGACGGAACAGCACCGGGAGCTTTTCGGCCGGCAGGTCCTCGAACACGGCGGCCAGGTCGGGAGCCGGCAGGGTCTCCATCACATCCCGCAGGCTCTGGTATTTTTTGGCGTCATCCAGATTCGCCAGCATGGTCTTGAGGGTATTGATCGAAATTTCAGACATAAAAAAGCTGCCTCCTTTTTTACCAGGCGGCAGCGGACACTTTCATTTCCGGGGAAGGCAAACACACCGTGCGTTCTCACGCACAGCCGGGCCGTTCTCCGGCATGCAAAAAGGCTGCCGTCTGGTTCTTTGATCGGGGATATAAACTGCTGCTGCTTCCAGCAGGTTCCATGACGACCACCTCGTTTTTCTGTCGTAAAAAGGCACTTTGGCCTTTTCCGCCCATTACTTTACCACGGTCGGAGCCGTTCGTCAACCCCGCCCCGCAAATTTTACAGCTTCTTTGCAGGGCCGCGCGCCTTTGTGCAACTGTACCAACCTCAGCCGTTGTTTTTCGGCAGATTCCACCCTTGTTCCGAAGCCCAAAACCCTCTATGATTATGGTACAGCGTGGCTCTGGGCAGCGGCGGCCCGGAAGCCAAAGCCGCCGCCGACGACGTGACCGACGATGTGAACAAAGACGGCCTGTACAACGCCTTTGTGCACCTCGGCCTGATTTAACACAACCGCTCAACAAGCCAGAATCCCCCTGCCCGTTCCGGCATCTGCCGGGATGGACAGGGGGATTCTGCATGAAGGAGAAAAAGTGAAGAAAAAGATTTCGGAGATGGTATCGCACAAAAGGCAGGATACCACCGCCACGGTGATACCCTGCCTTTACTTGCTCCTGTTTACCGTTCTGCGTACTCTCGCCGCAGGACTTCCCGTAAACAAAAAAAGTACCCGAATCCTTTCTCATAGAGAATCGTGTTCGGGTACGAACTGCATGGTGGAGAATTAGGGACTCGAACCCCAGACCCCCTGCGTGTGATGCAGGTGCTCTAACCAGCTGAGCTAATCCTCCATATTCTGTTGTTTTGTTTGGTGTTCCGAATTGGAACGTGATTATTATAGCACGGCCCCGGGCAAATTGCAAGCCCTATTTTCAAAAAATTTCAATTTTTTTTCCGCGCGGCATTCCGGTTGCGCTCCGGGGCAAAATCGTGTATACTGAAGGCGGAAACGTTCCGCAGGAAAAGAGGTTTTTAAAATGTTGACACTGCGTGGAATTATCACCCTGCTGGTGCTGGCCGTCCTGTTTGCACTGGCCGTTGTGTGGATCTCCAAGAACGGCGGCTGGAAGGGCGAGGGCTGCGGCGGCAACTGTGCGTCCTGCCACAGCCGCTGCGAAAACCCGGAGCACAAAAAGCCGTAACGCTTAAAGCACCCCCGTCTGCTCTGATATGTGCCCCCATTCCGGACAACCGGAATGGGGGCATTTTCATGAAATAGAGATGCGAGCGCAAAAAGAAATGCATTGAATTACATCGACAAGCAACCGGTCGAAAGAGAAACAACATTCCCACAAAGGCGATGCAGGTGATGACGCAGAAGGCCAGCACATACCAGCCGATCTGCTTGGCAAGGTTGCCCTTGCTGCGGAACACGAAGTTGCGCCGGATGAGGTTCAGCCGGTCCGACAGGGACCACTCCGACAGCGCCGGCAGCCGGATCTGCGCCGGGAAGAAACCTGCAGCAGCGTTCTGGACCGATGCCTCCTGCGACGCCTCGTTGATCACCGCCGCCAGCAGGCCGCCTTCACGGTTCTGCAGCAGGCTTGTGAGTTCCTTCAGCTCCCCCTGTGCAAGCCGATCCACCTGTTCCAGCACAATGAAGTGATCTTCCATATGGGAGATCAGTCCATCGGCCGGATCAAACAGCTTCCGGTGGAAGCTCTTGGAATCGACCAGGTATCGGTTCTGTTTTTCCAAACACACCGTGTGTATGGATGGTTTTAAGGATTCCGGGCTGAAGTGCACTGTCTGCTTTGCCGGGTGTATCGGAAAGGGTATTGCGGGCAAGAAAAAAGTGAAAGAATTGTGAAATTCAAAAAGCATTCCCTTGCATCCGATGGCAGCCGCCTCTTTCTCTGCTGGTCAGAAGATGTTTTTGAGCTGCTGTCGGTGTTTTTATCTTCTGCGGCAGAAAAAAACTCCCCCTGATTTCCGAAACGGGAAATCAGGGGGAGTTGATGCTTTATTTGTGCTTTTTCAAGCGCTCACGCAAAACCTTGCGAAGATTTTTATACAGCAGCCCCTTCGGCTTACTTCATGGGGACAGAGAATATCCGGGGCAGCGCTTCCGAAACGCTGTCATTAGTGCAGTTCGGGCCAGTAGTCCTTATTGGCAACGATCAGGTCGTCCAGGATCTCCTTGGCCACCTTGGCACTGGGCACGGTCTTGCTGAGGGTCAGAGCCTGCCACAGCTTCTGATAGCTGTGCTCGCAGTAGGCTTCCACCACCAGCTTTTCCACGGCGACCTGCTGGTTCATCATGCCCAGCTGGAAGGTGGGGATCTCACCCTGGCACAGAGGTTCGGGGCCGTCGTTGCCCACCAGGCAGGGCACCTCTACCATGGCGTGGGGGTCAAAGTTGCTGATGGCACCCTTGTTCTCCACGATGCAGAGCATCCGCTCGTGGGTGTTGTAGGCAATGGCACGGGCCAGGTCTACGATAAAGCTGGCGTGGTTGTCGATGCTGAACTCATCGCCGTGGAACTCGCCGGAGGCGGTAATGGCACGGGCAGCACCAAACACGTTCTTTTCGCGGCCGTTAATGACCTCGTTGGCACGGGTGTAGTTGGGATCGCTGTGCTCCACCACATAGTCCGGGAACAGGTAGTACTTCAGGTAGGTGTTGGGCAGGCAATCCGGGGTGACAGCCAGCAGGTCTGCCGCCTTGCGGTGGGTCTCCTGCCAGCTGGCATCCATGTGCTGGGTCTCAATGGCCTTCTGGGTCAGATAGCCGTTCTTGCTGACATAGTCAATGAGCTGGGGGGTGTAGTCGGTGCCGTCCTTGCCCTTCACGCTGGTCCACCAGCCAAAGTGGTTCAGGCCGTAGTACTTCACGTCCAGGTCCTTGGGGGTCTTGCCCACGATGTAGCTCATGCGGCGCAGGGTGCCCACCGGCATATCGCAGATGTTGATGATCTTGGAGTTGGGCCGCAGCACACGGCAGGCCTCTGCCACGATGGAGGCAGGGTTGGAGTAGTTGAGCATCCAGCAGTTGGGGCTGTAGGCCTCCATGTAGTCAATGAGCTGCATGATGTCCGGGATGCTCCGCAGGCCGTAGGCAATGCCGCCGGGGCCGCAGGTCTCCTGGCCCACCACGCCGTGGCTCAGGGGGATCTTTTCGTCCTGCTCTCGCATGGGGTAGCCGCCGCTGCGGATGTGGGCCATGCAGAAGTCCACGTCGGTAAAGGCTTCCTTGGGGTCGGTGGTGTAGCTGAACGCCACATCCGGTGCCACCTTCTTCATAGCCAGGGCCACAGCATCCGCAATGGTCTTCTGACGCTCCGGGTTGTTGTCATAGAGCTTCAGGCTGCGGATAGGGAACCGATCCAGGCTGTGCATCAGCATCATGACGATGCCCGGCGTGTAGGTACTGCCGCCGCCTGCAATGACGATGGAAAACTTTTTCATGGAATATTACCCTCCCTTTTACTGGATGTTTTGATATGGGTGTTGGAATGCAATATCTTATTCTTCGCCGCTGAGGCCCAGCTCAGCGTCCACTGCCTTGCGGACAGCGTTGACCTTCAGGCCGTAGACCACCTGGACATTTTTGCCCTTGCGGATCACGGCAGAAGCACCGGTCTGGTTTTTCAGCACATCGTCCTGGACCTTGTCGGGATCTGCCAGCTCGGTACGCAGACGGGTGTAGCAGTTGGTGACCTTCAGGATGTTGTCCTTGCCGCCCAGAGCCTCCACGATGACAGCAGCGTCCACGGTGTTGTCTGCAGCAGGGGCAGCAGCGGTGCCGTTCTCAGCAGCCACCTTGGCCTTGTACTCGGACTTGGAGTGGAGCTTCATCTCCATGCCCTCTGCCTCACGGCCCAGGGTGTGGAGGTTCATCTTGACGATCAGCACGCGGAAGATCACATAGTACAGAACGAAGTACAGCACGCCCACAGCGATGTAGACAGGCCAGCGGGTCTTGCCAATGCCCAGGGGCAGGTTGTACAGCAGGAAGTCGATGAAGCCGTTGGGGCCGATGGCACGGCAGCCCAGCAGGTTCAGGACCACAAAGCTGGAACCAGCCAGAACGGCATGGACCACAAACAGGATGGGAGCCACGAACAGGAAGCTGAACTCGATGGGCTCGGTAACGCCGGCAATAAAGGAAGTGACGGCGGCGGTGATCAGAACGGGCTTGATCTTCTCACGGTTCTCGGGGCGAGCGGTCTGGTACATGGCCAGGCAGGCACCGATCAGACCAAACATCTTGGAGATGCCACGAGCGTCCCAGATGACGGACTGGCTCAGCACGGCAACGGAAGGATCCGCGATCTCAGCGTAGTAGATGTTGCGGGCACCCTCCAGCACCTGACCGCCCACGGTGGCAGTGCCGCCCAGAGAAGTGTACAGGAACGGGGTGTAGACCAGATGGTGCAGACCGGTGGGGATCAGCAGACGCTCCAGCGTGCCGTAGATGAACAGGCCAAAGTTGCCTGCGCTGCGGATAAAGCCGCCCAGCGCATTGATGCCAGCCTGTGCATACGGCCACACAAAGGTGAACAGCACTGCCAGCACCACCATGACCGGAATCAGCACGATGAATACGAAACGGGTGCCGCCGTAGATCTGGAACGCATTGTTAAACTCTGTTTCACAGAAGCGGTTGTGTACATAGGCCACCACAATGCCCAGCAGCAGGCCGATGAACACGCCCATGTCCAGCACCTGAACGCCCAGGACCATGGCCTGGCCGGTGCCGGAAAGGCTGCCCTCCACCAGCATACCACGCATATTCATAAACTTGTTCATGGCGTTAAGGAACACCAGGAAAGCCAGCAGAGAGATAAAGCCTGCCTCAGACTTTTTCTTGTTGGCCAGGCCCACGCTGAGGCCCACGCAGAAGATAACGCCCAGATTGCCCAGGATGGCGTTGAGCGAACCGGACAGCAGCGTGCCGAAGCCGATGGTGACCGGGTTGTTCAGGAACGGCAGCACTGCCTGCAGCCGGACGTTGGTGAACAGGTTGCCCACAGCGATGAGAATACCGGCAATGGGCAGGATCAGAACGGGGATGAACATTGCTTTGGAGAACCGCTGCAATGCATCCATTACCTTATCCTTCATGGGTTGACTCCTTTTCATTTACAATTCCAAAAACCATTCTCCTGGGATGCGTCCATCCCCTGGGACCCGGCCGGGTCTGTGATGCTACTATCTCACAAACCAACGCAAGTGTAAACATTTTTTGAACAAATGAAAACGCGTTACCCAAAGCAGTAACGCGTTTCTATTACTTTTGTTTAAGAACCCATGATTTTTTTGTGCGAAGTGCACAGACATCCTTACTTGATGCCGTTTTCCATGCACAGGCGGCGGTACTCGTAGGCGATCAGCTCGATGAGCATCATCACCTGTGGAAAAAAGGTGTTGGGCATGGTGTTCTGGTCGTCCAGCTTCCACTGGTTCTCCACCCGGAACCATAGGTCGGCGTACCGGCCCACGCTGTTCTCCTGCTCCCCGGTAATTGCCACGGTAAACACCCCGTTTTCCCGGGCTGTGCGGATCTTGTCCCGGACCATAGTGGTCTCACCGGATTTTGAGATGCCAAAAAACAACCCCATCCGGTCCAGGGTATTTTCAAAAATGCCCACCGAGTCGCCGCCGGTGGCACTGAAGCACAGGATGCCCATGTTCACCAGCTTCTGGGTCAGGTAGGTGGCCACCGTGCCGGAAAATCCGGTACCATAGACAAAGGTCATCTTGTCCCGCTGCTCCAGTAGCTTTTCGGCGCAGACCTTCAGCTGGGTGTAGGTATTGTAGTTCAGCAAGGACTGGGTGCTGAAGCCGTTGAGGAAATCTTCCTCCTCCTGCATGGTCTGATGCGGTGTCTCGGTAAAGGAGCGCAGCTTGTAGCACATATCCACAAAGCCACTGTAATTCATCTTGCGCGCCAGCCGCATAATGGTGGAGGTGGAGGTATAGTTCGCCCGCGCCACCCCTCGCACACCCTCGGTCTGTACCGTGTCCAGATGGTCCAGGATATATTCCAGCACGGTGCGCTCCGTGTCGGTCAGATTTTTTCCCTGCGTGATTTTTTCGATGTTCAAAAAAGCACCCCCTGTGCCGGTTTATCCTGCATCGTTCGCCAGCTCTTTTTCTGCGGTCTTAATGGTATCGTACCGCTTATTCATGTAAACGTCAAGAACAGATTTCCGGACGATCGGATCGTTGCCAACAAGGCTTACTGGCCGGAGTTGCACTGATACCAGAATCTACGGAAGTCAAAGGGCATTACACAAAGCATGTCTCGGAAAGCCACTTGTCTGGACAATGCGGTTGCCGAGAACTTCTTTGGACTGCTCAAGACTGAACTGTTCTATTTAGAAAAATTTGATTCCCTTGACCAGCTGGAAAAGGCTATTGTTGAGTACATCGACTATTACAACAATCGCCGAATCAAATTAAAACTAAACGGCCTGAGCCCTGTGCAGTACAGGATTCAGACCGTTGGGGCCGCTTAATTTGATTTTTGTCTAACTTTGGGGGTTCATTTCAAAATTGACGGCGAGCCTTATTTTATGCTTTATTTTTAACGATAACTCGCTATAAAAGCCTTATGCTCTCGGGTTTTTAATAGCAGCCTGAGCAGGTGCCAAAATTACAGGGCGTTCGCAGCAGTGATCTGCCGTTTCTTTAACACGCTGTATCTCCAAAGAACGGCTTCACTGTACTAAGAGAAACTCCGTTACGCTTTGCTTTTTCCCGTTCATAAGTCACACGGGTAACTTCCTCAATAAAAGCTCGGACTTCCGGCGTTGCTGTTGACCATGTGACATTAAAGCGTCTGCAAATTTGATAAAATGTGCGATAAAATGTCTCTCGCTCTGCATCACGCTGAAAATATTCTTTTGCACTCATCAAACACACCTCATTTCAAGTAAGTTACAAAGATGTTCATTGCTGCCTCA
>QWCE01004648.1_pt1 | contig 13351 bp, 10 predicted proteins | sample 1972531 | NCBI WGS metagenome assembly QWCE01 (sample SAMN09866716, study PRJNA288562) | Human gut metagenome isolate term4_stool, whole genome shotgun sequencing... | reverse complement strand
ACGCCGCAAGGTGGAGGAGCAAAACCGACTGTTCGATCTATTGCAGTCGGCAACACAAAAACAGATCAACCGCATTTCGGCATTGACACAGGAATACCGCCGAATCTCAAAATCTGATACAGACAGAGTTAAAATGCTACTTGCCGAGATTGCCGTTTTATGCAGTTATATCAAACGCCGTAAGCATCTGACACTGCTTGCCGACAGAGATTGTAAGGTTGCAGTCAGCGAGCTTGAGAGAGCTTTTTCCGAATCGTTACAGACATTAAAGCTTTTAAATGTACGCAATACTCTGTATGTGGACAGTGAACTTTCCATGATTTCGGACAAAAACGCTGCTGCGATATTAGATTTTTACGAAGAAGTAATTGAAGCAGATCTTGAAAATTTAACAAGCGTGCAAATAAGTCTTGCAAATATAAACGGACTGCGACTGTCGCTGAATGTCTGCTGCGAAACTGACCTGTCGATTTTTTTAAATAAAGGTAACGTTCTTTATGAAATGGACGGTGACGCAGGATACCAGCATCTTGTATTTATTATTGAAGGAGGTGCCGCCGTATGAGTGCCTTTTCTTCACTCCCGGTCTTTTTGCAGACCTTAATACCACTTCTGCTGTTTGTGGAAGCTGTGCTTGAATTGGGACTTTTTATATATCAACTTTCGCATCACTCGAAATTTCACAATAAATTGCCGAGTATTGTGATTTTTGCGTTTTTGCTGATGCTTTTGTTCTCGGTAACTCAGGGGGATCCGTTCAAAGGCAAGGATGCATTTTTATTAGATGCGCCCTGGCTGATTTTCATTACGGTAATTTTAGTTGTTGTTGTTCATTTTGCCTTTGCTATGACGAGAGAGTATCGCCGCCGAAAGAACATGCTATCTCCATTTTCCGTTAAAGATGCCACAGACAAGCTGCCTATGGGTTTGTGCTTTGCCGATCCGAACGGGCGTATTGTCCTTTGCAATGACCGTATGCGTCATCTGTCGTTTGCACTGAGCGGGCATGAGTTTCAGATTACCGACGATCTTGAAAAAGCGTTGGAGCACCCCGATAAAAGTATTATTGCTAACGGAGATTGTTACATACTGCCCGATAAGACAGTTTGGCAATTTCGCAAGCATAATATAACCGTTGACAATGATGAAAACTGGCTTCAAATGACAGCGCATAATGTCACTGAACTTTATAATGGCAACGCTCGTCAAACTGCTATTAACGATGAGCTGAAAGAGGTCAATCGAAAGCTACAAAAAATGTATGAACGAATGGCCGATGATATAAAAGAAAAAGAAATTCTTGACCTGAAAATACATATTCATGACACAATCGGAAGAAGCTTGCTGACAATTCGTGATATAATGGAAAGCGATGAAAACACTGACAAAAAGCTTGAGGCTTTACAGGAAGCAACCGCAGTGCTTACAAGTGATCGAGTGACAGCCAGCGGAACGATGGAAGAGGTTGTTCAGACAGCGGAAATCCTCGGTGTAACGGTGATGATGGATGGATGCCTTCCGGCCGATTCACTTGCCGAAGAGCTTACCGTTGTCGCTGCAAAAGAATGTGTAACAAATTGTATCAGGCATGCCGGAGGCAATGAGGTATATATCAGCGTAAATGGGCGAAAGGATGTGTTTGATATTACGATAACGAACAATGGCGCTGCACCGTCGGGCCCTATTAAGGAGGGCAGCGGACTCTCGTCGATTCGCCACAGCATAGAATCTGCCGGTGGAGAAATGCACACTGTATATAAACCACGATTTGAATTGCTGCTTATCATTCCAAAGGATGCGTCAAGTTTTATATGAAAACCTGACATGCAGCACCAGCTCTCGCCAAATACGATTATTAATGAGCTGATGTTCAATAAAAGGAGAACGATATATGATAAATACAATACTGGTTGAAGATGATTTATATATTCAAAAGCATTTTGCCGAGCGGCTGAAATCAAACGAAATTTTTCGCCTTGTCGGCGTATATCGTGACGCTTTTGAGGCAGAGAAAAACTGCAATTGTTCAATACAGCTTATTCTTATGGATGTACAAACACAGCACAAGCACTCCGGTCTTGCCGCCGCAAAACGTATAAAAAAAGCTTTTCCAAATATCAAAATAGTAATCGTAACCTCACTTGTCGACCCGCAGGTATTGGAACGAGCAAAGACAGGTGCAGCAGACAGCCTGTGGTATAAAGACCACGGCACAGAGGAGCTGATAAGTGTGATAAGGCGTACCCTTGCAGGCGAAAAAGTATTCCCTGACACCTCTCCTGCAATTGAAATGGAAGGCACAATGTCCGATACATTCTCGCCCCGACAGCTTGATATTCTCCGTTTATACATAAAGGGCTTTACATATCAGGAGATTGCCGATAAACTGGGCATTTCCAAAAACGGTGTGCGCTGGAACTTAGACGATATGGTTGAAAAAGGTAGATTTGAGAATCGAGAAGCGTTGGTTGTGACAGCTATTGAGAACAAGCTCATGGTGACCACTTTAAAAGACGAATAGAGTAAATGAACCCCTTGACTGACACGGTCAAGGGGTTTTTATGTCCCAAAGTCAAAAAAGTTTGAAAATAGTTTTTTCTGTCACTGGCACTTGTGCCAGTGACAGACCTCAAAAAATCCGTACAATAGAATGTGTAAGACTATAGTTGTAGTAGAAAGGGGGAGCAATGAATGTTGAAATATAACAAATACATTATGACCCTGTTGATGGTTTTAATTATGCAAGCCTTGGTTTCTGGATGTGTGGCAAAACCGTCAGAGGATTCTAATCTGACCGAAGATAAAACAACCGCCACAACCACAGAAGCAACCACAGAGGCGACTACAGAAGCAACTACAGAAGCAACTACAGAAGCAACCACAGAAGCGACCACAGAGGCAACTACAGAAGCATTGGTACAAAAAGACACAGATTTATCAAAACTTCAAAACACCATTCTTGAAAACAAAGAATCGGTTGGGATTGCCTATATCGGTTATGTTGGTTACGAGGCTGATGAGGAAGGAATCCTAAATTTCGTAAAAGACAGTCAGTATGCGGATAAATATGATTTTCTCTGCGGCGCGCCCCTTGTAAATGTAGGCGGTGCGGAGCTTTATGCGGTAGTTATTGCCGATACAAAATACAGTGTGTCTGTTTATCGGGCGGAAATAACTGATAATGGTGAATATTCTGTAAATACCGACAATACACTCTATAATTACAACGGAAATGGAATTGATTATTTTTTACTGCGCTGCAATGAAAGTGAAATACATTCAAATGTATCGCTGAGCTTTAAAAAAGGAAACGACTCTTTTTCGGTATTCCCGATGCTGTCAGGAATGGATGGGCAGCTTGTTGACGGAAATTACTATGATTTTTCAATATATTCCGATTATGGCGGCAGCGGTGAGTCCGAGGATAAGAATGTAGCAATAGCAAGGGAAATCCTTTTGGAGTCTCAGGAGGTGCAATACTACATAAGCATGGGTATGAGTGTACAGTATACGGGCCAGATTGATGAAATTGAGGGACGACCGTAATCTACCGTGTGAGTTAAAGCACGGAATAATAAAATAAAAAAGGGAAAAAGAAAAAAAGGAGGGAAAAAATATGGTAGATATTAAATCAATGGCAGCTGCAACAGCCCCGAGGGAGTTTGAACTCTCTTACACAACTACAATTGAAGACGTATACGAAAAGCTTAACACACATGCTTCGGCTTTTAAAATGCCTTTCAAAATCAAAGGGGGTATCCCAGGAAAGCGCATTTCCTTTGAGAAAGAACCGAACCTCGACGTTACGGTCTGGGTCTTTGTTAAGGATGGCAACAAAATTAAAGTCATGGCAAACATCCAGGAGAACACAACAACCGTCAATGGTATGCGAGTTGACAAAAACAGCGTAATTCAAAAAGGTGTAAGCGGAGTAGCTAATCTTCCTATTCAAAGAGGTGAGTATCTTGATGAGGTGACCGAAAATGTTAAAAAGATACTCAACGGCGAGCAGGTTGAAGATTATGTAGCACCCGTTGGTGTAAACGGCAGTGGACAGACGGAAAAGGATTGGCTTGTAGCCCTTCTTCTCTGCCTTTTCCTCGGCGGAGTTGGTGGCCACCGTTTCTATGTGGGCAAAGTAGGATCAGGCATTCTCTATCTTTTTACCGCCGGCGTTTTTGGAATCGGTGTACTTGTTGATCTGATAAAGATCATTACCGGCAAATTCACTGACAAAGACGGAAATCCTATTCAAAAAAAATAGACAGGACTTCTTGACAGCCTTTAGACAAATATGGCTTAAAATTGGGAACTGTGCCTGAACTCTTTCGGGCACAGTCCTGATTGCGAAAGGAGAACTTGTTATGAGTAAAAGAAAAGAGCACATCAAAATGACCATATTTATTATGGTCGCCGGCATAGCATCGATGGTTTTGGGTGTATTCGGAATTGTCACAAGCAGAATTGAAAAGAAAGAATATGCAGCCTCAACTGATATACGGAAAGTTTCCGCTGTTATTGTTGACTTTTCAACCCACGATAGTAAGGATGACAATGGCGATGTAGATTATACAACATATAAATTCAGAATTTCATATGAAATTGACGGAAAAACCTATAAAGGGAAATGCGAAGAGCGTGTTTGGTCAAGAGATATCGCAAAAGGATACACATACGATAAATTGAGAAAAGGCGATACAATAAAAGTAGAGGTCTATAAAACTACAAAAGGAAATTACAAGCTTTCCCCGGAGGGGAATCCCGTTGATTTCCTTCTCTATTGTGCGGCGATCCCCTTTGGCTTTTTCCTCGTTGTTATAATGATATGTGACATTGTAAAAGACAAACGGAAAAAGAAGAACGAAAATGAGGTGGTCAGCAAGGAATAAATCAGAGGTGATTTTATGGATTTATCAGTATCGCTGTGCATTGCAGCCGCTTTTGCTATATTATGTACATTCTATATCGGTAAAAGTATACTTGTAATGGATTTTTCGGAATATCTTCCCAAGAATTTGAAAAAAGCTAAGCTGGAAAGATTGCTGGCAAAAAGGGAAACTCCTCTACAGGATTCGAAAATCCGAAAGGATATAAGAAAAGCATTTGAAAGAGTACTGATTCCGCTTGGAAAAGCGGATCAAAAGCTTCTTACGGCAAGAATGGACCTGGCTTTCCGAAGAAAAATCGTCAGTCAGATCGACGTACTTAATAAGAATAAGCTACGCCGCAAAATTTACGTCACGGATGTTGTTCCAATTCCTAAGAATAACTTTGAAACATGGAACGATGATGGCAGAGAATGGCGGGAATCGGTTTTGAAGTGCAGCACCCTGGAGCGTTTCGAGTCAATGCAAGGCAACAGGGTTCAGCATGAGATATACCGTAAAAATTCATATCTCCGAATACTTCAGTCGAGACACGTTCGCTGCACAGACAAAAAAGAGAATAAGAAAAGCTATTATCACGATATGTTGAGAATAAACTGCCCATCATGCGGTGCAAGAGTCAAGCTGAACAGTCAGCAGGTTACCTGTGAATATTGCGGCGCCGTTATAAAAAACGAGTTTTACGATTGGCAGACCGAATCGTTTGAGATTTATGAAACTATCAGTACAAATATGAAAAGATTTTTACAGCTTCTATTGTCCGGTTTCATACTTTTCTTAAGTGTCTTTCTATGCTTATACTTGATCGAGGATACGGAGATTTCCCTTGCAGCCGGCGTCGGTGCAGCGATTCTTGCTTTTGGAACGATTGTTACACCTATTATTTGTGGAAAAGTTAAACAAGACAATTTAGCGAAAAAGATCGTAGGATATTCAGAGAACTACCTCAGATCCTGCTTAAACGAATACTTTAGCAAAAACGAAAATGACAATGATCTGCTTGATTTCAGTATCGGCACGATCAAGCTTTTAAAAGTCTCTAACACAGATGAAATAACAACGGTTAAGTCTGAAGTTTATGGAACAAAAACCTTTCTTCCTGAAAATAAGAAACCGTTTACAAAAAAATTCAAAAAGAAACTGACCATGCAAAGGGCTAGATATCCAGAAAAAAGAAAGTCTGACGGTGAATTTTTTGTTGAAAAGGAATGTCCGAGCTGCGGAGCAACATTCTTGCCAGATGAAAACGGATGCTGTTCTTATTGTGGTTATAGCCTTCACGGAGATAGCGAAAAGTGGAAAATAAAAAGCTGAATCCTGTTAAAATCCTGCAATGCCGATTAGGGTAGGGAAGGGAAACATTTACATATTATTAATTTTAAAAGGAGGGAAACCTATGAACAAAAAGAAAAAACTTTTGACTGTCGTAACATTAGTCATACTGATGCTCGAGGCATCAGTATTTACTGTTTCGGCAGCGGACAATCATTCGGTTGACGAAAACACAACCTATGTAACCAACTTTGCTGAGCTTGAAAAAGCTCTTGAAGCCACCTCAAACGAGACAAATCCACCCGATAAGCTTGTTGTTCTCAAAAATAACATAGATTACGAAGAGCAAGTTCCGAGCGATTGGAGCTATCAGGATGAGCAGGAGTGGTATTCCGAAATCACAGTTAGCTATCCCGGAAAAATCACCCTTGACTTGAACGGAAAAATCCTGAAAGTTACAACTGATATTCGTTCAGACGAGGAGACAAGGGATCTGTTTGTGGCTTTTTCGGGTTCCAAGGCAAACACCGACTTCACAATTACCACAACCCAGTCCGGCGGACAGATAATCTTTAACTCAACAGCCAACGAAACTTCAATGATCGCTGTGAATAACCCAAACGCAGATGTGAATATTCTTGGAAAAGCAGGGAAGTTTATCAACTATAATCTCACTCTTACAGCACAATCCGGAAGTGACACTTATATAAACGATAAGAACAGGCACCACGTTATTTCCTTCTATGATATAAACAATCTCTATATCACCGGTACTCTTATTCAGAATAATGCACGCGTCCCGTCTTGTATATATTCATACGGACCGGAGCCGCAGGGCAATGTTACAATAACAGGAAACTCAGAAATAGAAGTAATTTCAAATCAGCTTCTTAATGAACAGCCGTTCAGCACAATATATTTCCAAAACACCCCATCCAGCAGAAAAGTAAGGCTTGGCGGCTGTTATATTGGACAAAAGGGAAATGTAAATTCAATCTATTACGGTGGCCAGCCTCCTCATTTCTATGACATAGTTCTATCACAATCTCTGGACAAGCCGAACTATGTTATTATGCACAACGGTACCAGGGTATACAATACCTGGCCTGACTTTGTTAAGTTGGATGCGGATATAGAAATTATCTCCTCCTGTCACGATTCTGAGCCTGAATTAGAGGAAAGGACATCACTTCTTGGTCACTACAAGTACTGTAAAAAGTGTGATGCTCTTGAAAGCTTCCAGGAGCATCAGTTTGGCAGAACTCTCGCTGCTAAAGAGGCAACATGCATCAGAAAGGGAAGAACGGTCGGCTATGAGTGCTTCGGCTGCAAATATTATGAGGGTTACACCGAACTGCCAGCACTTGGACACGATTTGAGCGACACCTATACGGTTGACTGGCCGGCAACCTGCGACAAAGATGGAAGGGAATCCAGACACTGCAAACACACAGGCTGTGAGTATGCAATTCAGAAAGTCATTCCGAAGCAGCACCAGAGCCTTGTATGTAATGGCACATACTGCCAAAGCTGCAAGCAATATGTTAACCCGACCAAAATAGGTTACGGTGACAATTCCTGTAAAAACATAACCGCTTACTTCTTTACTCCGACGGAAACGAAGGTTTATCTTATCACCATAACTTCGTCAAATCTCGGCAGCGGAAATATTCAGGGAACAGAAGTAAACCTTGTTGAGAATAACAAGCTTAGTGAATTCGTCTCTAGTAACAATAAAGGCAAAGTTACCGAAGTCAGACTTGAAAAAGACAAAACCTACGATGTTACACCGTATATCACTAATTCAGAAAGTCAAGACTGCATAGTTAACATCTCCTGTAAGGAACATAATGCGGTTATAGATAACGAAATTAAAGCAACCTGCACAAAGACGGGTCTCACCAAAGGTAAGCACTGTTCGGTTTGTAACACCGTTATAGTCGCTCAGACCAAAGTCAAGGCTCTCGGTCATAAGTACTCCAAGTCTGTTGTCAAGGCTACTCTTACCTCAAATGGCAAGATTACCAAGAAGTGCACTGTTTGCAGTACGATAGAACCAACAATTTCGATAGCGAGAATTAAGTCAGTTTCGCTGAAAAAGTCGTCGTATACATATAACGGAAAGGCTCAGAAACCTGCGGTCATCGTTAAGGATGCAAACAAAAAAACGCTTAAGAATGGAACAGATTACACCGTTGCTTACAGCAAAAACAAAAATATTGGCAAGGCGATCGTAACTGTTACCTTCAAGGGCAATTACAGCGGCAGCAAAAAGCTGAGCTTCAACATTCTTCCCGCCGCGACGAGCAAGATCAGCGTTAAGCAGACCACAAACTCAATCACGGCTTCATGGAAAAAGGTTGCCGGTGTAAGCGGATACAGAGTATACCTTTACAAGGGCAAAAAGCTTGTCAATAGAGCTGATACAACGAAGCTCTCACACACATTTAAAAAGCTTTCAAAGGGTACGGGGTACAAGATTGTTGTCAAAGCCTATAAGAAGATTGATGGCAAAAAGGTTCTTTCTCTCGTTTCAAAGGAGCTTCTGACCGCAACAAAGCTTTCTGCGCCGACTTCGGTCAAGGTCAAAGCAGGAAATAAAATGGCAACCGTCAGCTGGACAAAGGTTAAGAGCGCAAACAGCTATACGGTATATTACAGCACAAAGAAAAACAGCGGCTTCAAAAAGCTCACTGTTATCAAAAACAGCGCAAACATCAAAAAGCTTTCAAGCGGCAAGACCTACTACTTCAAGGTTGTTGCCAACAAGAAGGCTGGAAAGGCTGTTGTGGCTTCTGATTACAGCAAGCTTATAAGCGCAAAAATCAAGTAATGGTGTTATCTGAACCGGTCAACAGATAACCGCAAAACCCCGAAGCAGAAATACTCTGCAGCGGGGTTTTTTTGTGGCAAAAAAACGGTGTTTCTGTTATGCTAGATATATTAAGAGATTGATATGTAGTGATGTTATTTTGACATTAAGAAAGGTTCAAGGTACTGTTTATGATAAAAAGGAAATTAGCAACAATTATGTTGACATTAATACTGGTGATGACAGGTGTATCGACGATTCGTGTGATAGGCTATGCGCAGGAAGAATCTTCTGGTTCATCAACAAATCTCCAAGAGGGAGTTACAGAATATAAGTACAGTGCTGAAAGTGATTCTCAAAAAGGTGTCGCATTAAAGGTTGAATGGAACGAACCCAAATTAGGAGAGGATACAACATTCCACGTTTCGGCGGATGGTGGCAGTGGCCGGTATTTGTTTAGAATGGATGCACCGAGTTATTCCAATCCGGGTGAGTATAGTTTTGAATCCGTGGCGGATCCAAGCCGCGGAGCGTGGATTCAATATACAGATGAGTGTGAATCTCACGACTTTGAATTCACAATGACTGCTTCGGGAGTCTATAACTTCAGGTTTTATGTAATGGACAAGACGTCAGGTGTCTATTATATGCGTGTGAGCACCAATATACAGGTATCTGACAAGGCTTATCCGAGCGTGGGTGACATCGTGAATGCTGCGGTAAAAAAGTGTAGCAAGGAGACAGATGGTTCAGACTATGAAAAGGCATTGTGGCTGCATGACTGGCTGTTGCAGCAGCTTGATTACGATCATTCCCTGAAATGGTCTTCGGCAGAGAGCGCACTGACACGAAAGCTGGGGACATGTCAAGCCTATGAGAGTGCCTATTCAAAACTGCTTACTGCAGCCGGCATAACAAATGCTGAGACAAGGGATACCTATGATGGACATACCTGGAATGCCATGAAGCTGGATGGCAAATGGTATCAGGTGGACTGTACATGGGATGATACAAAGGACAATTATTATAACTTTGATCAAACGCATTTGTATTTTGGACTGACGGATGAACTCATGGCGTTGGCACACAACGGTCATGATCAGATTTATACGGCAAGCGGTTATGGTACACGTTCCACAAGTCTGGCAGATAACTATTTTGTCAGGAACGGAGATGCCGCAAAGTGGGCGCGAGCCTACGCTGAGAGGATTCAGAAAAATCTCAATGCAGGTAAAACCAAATTCGAAGTCAGCACTGACAATGCGTCATATCCGCCGAGCATTTCGGGTATTCAAAATGGGATTATCGCATATGCCTTAAATCAGATGACATGGAAGGCAGGAAGTAAAAAAGTTGCATTGCGAGTGGCAGGAACATCTACCAAGCTTTCTTTTACTGCAAAATACACGGACACAGTAAAGCGTGTGAGAATAGTATTTGCTCCAAATGGAGGTCGTGTGAGCTCCGGAAGTAAGATAGTCATTTGTGGAAAAACTTACGGAGCACTGCCGACACCGGCCAGAAGGGGATATACATTTGCAGGCTGGTATACAGCAAAGAGTGGCGGCAGCAGGATCGGCAGCAGTTCGGTTGTAAGGACCACCAGGAATCAGACATTATACGCAAGGTGGAAGCTGGTAAAGTATAAGATCCAGTACAGTCTTGGCAGGGGGACAAACAGCCGGTCGAATCCAGCCGGTTATACCGTTGTTTCCAGGACTATAGTCTTGAAGAATCCGGTCAGAAAGGGTTATACATTCAAGGGGTGGTACAGCGATCCAAAATTCAAGAAAAAGGTTACGAAGATTGCAGTCGGCAGCACCGGCAGCAGGAAACTCTATGCCAGGTGGGTGAGAAAATAAATTCGTATAAATCGATGCAAAACGATGAATAGCCCCTTTGTTGTCGAATTGTGAAAAGTGTGCGGATAATTTTCTGTGATGCGGAGGCTGCGGACGTCGGCTATATGGCTCCGGAGGACATCGCTGGCCGCGTAGAAGTTACCGGCCGTGGTGGCACAGTTCTTCAGCCGGGTGTGGATACACTGGAGCGGGCAAAAGATTTCCCACTGTCTGGACCTATACTCATCATCACGGACGGATACATAGAGGATGATCTCAAGGTCAGACGTGAGCACGCATATCTTATTCCGAATGGCAATAGACTTCCATTCAGGGCTAAAGGAAAGGTGTATATAGCCTTTTTAATAGCAAAAACTAAAATTCTCTTGCTATATTGCAAAAAGACGTATAAAATGCATGTGTATTTTTATGTTTTATATCTCAGTCTGGACTCTATCTTCGACGGAGATATACACTCCGTGAGGATTGCTGAGCCGCTGATATGATATATGTCAGCAGAGCTGACTGGCAGCTTGCGGCAAGATTCGCCAGCGAATCTTAAGAAGAAAGACATTCAAATAAGAATATGGCAAAGGAAATAGTGGAATTATGAAAAAGGTAGTAAAATTTGGCGGAAGTTCATTGGCAAGTGCAGAGCAGTTTAAAAAGGTTGGAGCAATCATCACATCAGATGAGAGCCGTGTATACGTTGTTCCTTCTGCACCTGGAAAGAGATTTTCAGATGATACAAAGGTAACAGATATGCTCCTTCATGTGTATGAAACTGCGAAGGCAGGGAATGATTTCACAGAGGAAGTGAAGGCGATCAAGGCCAGATATGATGAGATCATCACAGGCCTTGAGATTAAGGATTTTTCACTTGATAAGGATTTTGAGGAGATTACAAAGCAGTTGGAGGATCTTACCAATCCGGACCCAATGTGCACACTGGACTATGTGGCATCAAGAGGAGAGTTCCTCAATGGTAAGATTATGGCTGCATATCTTGGCTTTGAGTTTATAGATGCTGCAGAGGTTATCTTTTTCAATGCAGAGGGCAATCTCAATAGCTATAAGACGGAGAAGGTACTTGGTGAGAGACTTGCCAAGACACAGCATGCGGTTGTTCCAGGATTCTATGGACTTGGCAAGGATGGCAAGGTAAAGACATTTTCCAGAGGCGGTTCAGATGTAACGGGCTCGATAGTCGCACAGGCAAGCAGAGCCGATGTATATGAGAACTGGACAGATGTCTCAGGCTTCCTTGTAGCTGACCCACGTATTGTTCCAGATCCAAAGCCGATCAAATATATTACTTACAGAGAGCTTCGTGAGCTTTCATACATGGGTGCATCAGTTCTCCATGAGGATGCGATATTCCCTGTACGCCACTGTGGTATCCCAATCAATATCCGCAACACAAATGCGCCTGAGGACGCAGGAACATGGATCGTTGAGAGTACCTGCCAGAAGCAGGATTATGTTGTAACAGGTATTGCAGGTAAGAAGGATTTCTGCACAATATTTATTACGAAGGCTATGATGAATTCAGAGATAGGATTTGGAAGAAAGGTGCTTCAGGCATTTGAGGAGAATGATATCTCATTTGAGCATATGCCATCAGGTATTGACACGATGACTATCGTAGTTCATGCTGATGAATTCGTACACAAGGAGCAGAGAGTTATATCTGCCATCCATAGACTTGCAGAGCCGGATTCAGTTGAGATTGAGTCAGGACTTGCGCTTATAGCTGTTGTAGGCCGTGGAATGAAGTCAGCAAGTGGTACAGCAGGCAAGTTGTTCAGCGCACTTGCAAAGGAAGGCATCAACATAAAGATGATAGACCAGGGTTCATCAGAGCTGAATATCATAATCGGAGTAAAGAACAGTGATTTTGATACAGCTATAAAGGCAATATATAACACATTTATAACAGACAAGTAATAACAGATTGCTAAGCATCGTAGGGGTGGGCACGTATTGATAATGCATACCTTTGCAGAATGGTGCAACACAGGGCAGAATATGGCGGAAAACCTCCAAACTGATGTAAGATAAAATTACTCAGTTTGGAGGTTATTTTTATGACAATAAGAAAAGACAGCCCACAAAAAGCAGCAATGAGAGAAATGACGGTAGAACTGTTCACAAGTGTTATTGTATAATTTGAATGCAAATTGAGCAACAAATCTGGGAAAACATAACTATCAATGTGTAAAATGTGATAGTCATGAGGAAAAAACGAGAATTACCGAAAGGGTGTGGGAGGCATTGTGCGGGAAGAGGACCAAACAACCAGTAGCCTTGGCTGTATTATTTGTTCTAATGTTTATTGGTGGATGTTTTTGGGTGAAAGCCAATCAAGCAAAGGAATTTGAGAAAAACGATTATGGGGTGTTTTTAAATGCGGACGCCTCATCTTTGGAACGATTTAAAACGTATGAAACGATTGTAATTGATGCACAGTATTTTACAAAAAGGGATATTGAATTGCTCCATCAAAATGGAACAGTCGTATATACATATCTAAATATTGG
>QWCE01006033.1_pt1 | contig 13352 bp, 9 predicted proteins | sample 1972531 | NCBI WGS metagenome assembly QWCE01 (sample SAMN09866716, study PRJNA288562) | Human gut metagenome isolate term4_stool, whole genome shotgun sequencing... | reverse complement strand
GAACTTCTGCTTGCAGATTATCACGGATTTGAACGGATGGGAAGTATCGAACCATTTCTTCAGATCGGAGGCGATATTTCTGCTAAAGAGGGATGGCGAATTGCAGTTTCACTGATCTATCAGCAGACACAGGATAAAGCGCAGACAATGGAGATTGTAAAGAAGCTTAACCTGTGCAGTGAACCGGAATGCAAAGTGATCCTTGCCATGGCGGACAGGAAAATGAATGCTGTGACATCGACCAGTGCGGGACGTCTGTTCGATGCAGTCAGTGCAATCCTCGGAATCCGGACGAAGTCTACGTTCGAAGGGGAGGCTTCGATGGCACTTGAATTTGCCGCAGAAGCTTATGAGGAAGAGCTGTGGGAAATTGATGAGCCGGCAGATGGTGAAAGCGGTCCGGATGAAGAAAAGAAAGAGCCGGAAGACAGGCTGATTATGCAGACAGGAAGCCTTATAAAATATCTGACAGAGAAGAAAACAGAAGGCATTCAGGCAGAAAAATTAGCTTATATCTTTCATCAAAAGCTGGCAGACCTTATAATCTGTGGCTGCAGGAAGATCAGAAAGAAAACAAAATGTAATTGTGTGGCATTAAGCGGCGGTGTATTCCAAAATCGGCTGTTGTTGAGAATGGTGGAAGAAGGTCTGGAAAAAGAACATTTTACCGTACTCAGACATCACCTGATCCCGGCAAATGACGGCGGGATCGCACTGGGGCAGGCAGCATATGCCATGCAGTATATTCAGGAGGGAAAATAACATGTGTGTAGGATTATCAGCAAAAGTAGTCCGTATCAGTGACGGTACGGCGGTTGTAGATGCGGGGGGCGCAAAAAGAGAGGTCTCTTCAGAATTACTGGAAGATCTGGAACCGGGAGATTATGTAATGGTGCATGCAGGAATCGCCATTGCAAAGATCACCGATGAAGATGACAGTGAGACAGAGCAGTTGATGGAGGAACTTCTGTAATGAGTGAAGAAAAGAAAACGGCAAGACAGATCATAGAGGGATACGACGGTCCGGCAGTACGGATTATGGAAGTGTGCGGGACACATACACATGAAATCTTCCGTCTGGGTATCCGCAAACTTCTTCCAAAGCAGGTAGAACTGATCTCAGGTCCTGGATGTCCGGTCTGTGTCACACCGGTAAGTTATATCGATGAGGCAGTTTATCTGGCTCGGGAAAAGAGTGTGACAATCTGTACATTCGGAGATCTGGTGCGTGTGCCGGGAAGTAAGAAGAGTCTGGCAGATGCAAGAAGCGAAGGCGGGAAGATCCATATCGTCTATTCACCTGCCGATGCGGAAAAATATGCAAAAAAACATCCGGAAGAAGAGGTTGTATTCTTATCTGTAGGATTCGAGACGACGACTCCGGCGGGATGTCTGTCTGTCAAAAAAGCAAAAGAAGAAGGAATCACGAACTATTCCATGCTGATCGCAAATAAGACGATGCCGCAGGCATACGAAGCATTAAAAGGAAGCGCAGACATTTTCTTATATCCGGGACATGTCAATGCGATCACAGGAACAAAGCTTTGTGAAGAACTGGTGCAGGAAGGTGTAAGCGGTGTGGTGGCAGGCTTTACGGCAAAAGAACTTCTGACTGCACTGGCAGTTGCACTGACACATTTTCAGAAAGGGAAACCTTTCTTTGTAAATTGTTATCCGCGTGTAGTGACAGAAGAAGGCAGTAAGGAAGCGCAGAGACTGGTGGATACGCTGATGGAAGCATGTGACAGTGAATGGAGAGGACTCGGAATCATACCGGGATCCGGACTTAGGTTACGTGATGAATGGGACATGTATGATGCCAGAAAGAAATATCAGGTTCCGAAGATGGAAGGAAGGGCGAATCCGGCCTGTAGATGCGGGGATGTATTACAGGGAAAATGTAAACCATCCGACTGCAAAGTATTTGGAAAGGTCTGTACACCGCAGCATCCGGTAGGTGCATGTATGGTATCCGGAGAGGGAGCCTGTTCAGCATATTATATGTATGGAAGAGAATAAGAAAATAGACGGAAAATAACAAGGAAGTGGACAAGATGAATGAGTATGTGGATAATGAAGCAAGAAAAGCAAGATTAGTGGGGAAAACTGTGACGATGGCACATGGTGCAGGAGGACGCCAGACGTCAGAGCTGATCGATATGATCTTCAAAGCACATTTTGATAATCCGGATCTGACTGCGGATGATGCGGCAGTCCTGACGCCGCCGATTGGAAAGATGGCAGTGTCTACCGATGGATTTATCGTATCACCGGCATTCTATCCGGGAGGAAATATCGGAAAGCTTTCCATCTGCGGTACGGTCAATGATCTTTCCTGTATGGGAGCAAAACCATTATACCTGACCTGCGCATTTGTGATCGAAGAAGGATTTCCTATGGAAAAACTGGAAGAGATCGCAGAGGCAATGGAAAAGACGGCGAAAGAAGCCGGAGTCCGGATCGTATCGGGGGATACCAAGGTTGCCGGAAAGGGCCAGGTGGACGGAGTCTTTATCACGACAACAGGTATCGGTGAGATCACGGATGGAGTTGAAGTTGCGGGAAATCTTGCAAAACCGGGCGATGCGATCATTGTGACAGGAGATATCGGAAGACACGGATGCACGATCCTTCTTGCGAGAGAAGATTTTGGAATTGAAGCAGATGTGACCAGTGACTGTGCACCTCTCTGGGGCAATGTAAAAGCAGTGATGGATGCAACACCAACACATGAACTGCATGTGATCCGTGATGCAACCAGAGGTGGAGTCGGAACTGTGCTGTATGAGATTGCAGGACAGAGTCAGGTAGGAATCCGTCTGGATGCTTCGAAGATTCCGGTTGCACCGGAGGTACGCGGCGTATGTGGAATGCTTGGCCTGGAGCCGCTCTATCTTGCGTGCGAAGGACGGCTTGTGATCATGGCACCGAAAGAACAGGCACAGACAATCGTGGATGCATTGAAAGCATGTCCGTATTCTGAAAATGCGGCAATTATCGGTGAAGTGACCGAAGAACAGCCTGGAAAAGTTGTGATGTTGACGGAGATTGGAACGCAGGCATTACTTCCACAGCCGGGAGGGGAATTACTGCCGCGTATCTGTTAAGCATGGAAGACAAAGCAGACATAAAGCATGAAAAAGTGAGGAAATCTATGGATACAAGAGTGGCAGTTATTTCGATTATTGTGGAGAATCCGGAAGCGATCGAGACGTTGAATCATCTGCTTCACGAGGCAGGGCAATTTATTATCGGAAGAATGGGAATTCCGTACCGGGAGAAAGGGATTAACATCATCAGCATTGCGATCGATGCACCGCAGGATATGATCAGTACATTATCCGGTAAGATCGGGCGCCTGAACGGGGTATCCACGAAGACGGCATATTCGAATATTATTACGAAAGCAGGAGAATAGAACATTCGGATATTATTTATGAGAGCAGGAGAGCAAGAATAATATGATTAAGATTGCAGTATATGGAAAAGGCGGGATCGGTAAATCAACGACGGTATCGAATGTTGCCGTGGCACTGGCAGAAAAAGGCCTGAAAGTGATGCAGATCGGCTGCGATCCGAAAGCTGATTCAACGATCGCATTAAGACACGGGGAAGCAGTACCGACGGTACTGGATCTTTTCCGGGAGAAAAAGCAGGATCTGAAATTGGAAGATATGGTGCGGACCGGATATCAGGGTGTGATCTGTGTAGAGGCAGGTGGTCCGACACCGGGACTTGGATGTGCAGGAAGAGGAATTATTACGGCATTGGAAAAATTAAAAGAGACGGGAGCATATGAAGTATATCAGCCGGATGTTGTACTTTATGATGTACTCGGAGATGTTGTATGCGGTGGATTTTCTATGCCGATGCGGAAAGGATATGCGGATAAAGTTTTTATTATTACTTCAGGAGAAAATATGGCGATCCATGCAGGAGCCAATATTGCGATGGCGGTAGAGAACTTTAAGAATCGTGGATATGCTTCCCTTGGCGGAATTATTCTGAACCGCAGGAATGTAGCGAGAGAAGAAGAAAAGGTAAATGAGCTGGCAGATGATTTTCAGACACAGGTAGTCGGAACATTGTCCCACAGCGGACTTGTGACAGAAGCAGAAGAAAAGAAAGAGACGGTTATGGAATGCTTTCCGGACAGTGCGATGGCTGAGGAATACAGAAAACTTGCGGAAGCAATCTATGAGTTGTCAAAACGACCAGAAGGATCAGCCTGTGAAAAAGCCGATGAAAAGTATACTGCCGATAAAAGACCTGGGGAGGGATTGAAATGTTAAAGAAAGCCGGAGAATCAACCGGACTGGAATTCAATTCCCCGGCACATGGAAACTGGAATATTGTCCATACAGGAATGCTTCTTCCGGAATCCATACAGATCTATGTCTGTGCAGATAACTGTATGCGGGGAGTCGTTCTGACAGCAGCCGAGATGAATGCGGCAGACAGATTTTCCTTTGTGATTGTGGAAGAAGAGGATCTTCTGAACGGCAATCTGGAAGATGTGACGATCGAAGGCGTTACAGATGTATTAAGAAAACGAAAAGATCATCCGAAAGCAGTATTGTTGTTTACCGTGTGTCTGCATCATTTTCTGGGATGTGATCTGGAACGGGTGTATGAAGAACTGGAAGCCAGATTCCCGGATATTTTCTTCGTCCGCTGTTATATGGATCCAATCATGCAAAAGCACGGGCTGACGCCGGATCAGAAACTTCGAAAGGCAATATATGACGGACTTAAGGTGAGAGAAGAAAATCCGAAAGCAGTGACGATTCTTGGCAGTGATTTTGCGCTGGATGAGACCAGTGATATCAGGCGTTTGTTAAAATGGAAGCATATAGAAGTAAAAGAATTGCCAGAGTGTAATTCATGGAAGTCCTATCAAGAGCTTGCAGACAGTAAAATATTCATAGCGTGCTATCCGCCTGGAAAATATGGTCTGGAATGTCAGGCAGAACGACTTAGGAAGAAAGCGTTATATCTTCCGGGAAGCTTTGATTATGATGAGATTATCAGGCAGTGGAAGACGTTGGAGCAGGCGGTTGGAGAAAATGTGGAAGAGGTTGAGGGTATAGAAGATACAGATATGCACATGGAGAAATCACTGGAAAGAATTACAAAAAGAGAGATTGCACTGTGTGAATCTGCTTTAGAACAAGCCAGAAAAGTGGTCGGAGATGTACCCATTATGATCGATCACACCTTTCATCCAAGACCGCTGGAACTGGCAAAGCTGTTACTGACACATGGTTTTTCTGTGACCAGAATCTATCTGGACGCGGTTAATCCGGAAGAAAAAGCCACATTTGAGTGGCTAAAGGAACAATATCCTGAACTGGAATATGAACCAACGATTCGTCCGGAGATGCGTATGAAGCCAAGAAACGAATCAGATGTACTGGCAATCGGGCAGAAAGCAGCGTGGTTTACAGGAACCAGGAATTTTGTCAATCTAGTGGAAGGTGCAGGACTGTATGGATTTGACGGAATCCGCAGAACGGCAGAATTGATGACAGAAGCGTGGCAGGAAGAAAAAGATCCAGAAGATCTGATCATTCGGAAAGGATGGGGGTGCGAAAGCTGCATATGAGACGGAGTTACAGAATTATACCGATTTACACAGCTGACGTATCCGGTGTCTGCTCTGCCCTGTATGAATTGGGCGGGATGACAGTGATGCATGATCCGTCCGGTTGTAATTCCACTTATAATACACATGATGAGATAAGATGGTATGAGCAGGACAGTATGATCTACATCTCAGGGCTGACGGAGATCGATGCTGTCATGGGGAATGATGAGAAGATGATCTGTGATATTGAACTGGCTGCAGAAGGATTAAAGCCGAAATTCATCGCACTTGCAGGATCACCGATCCCATATATGAATGGAACGGATTTTCCGGCAATCGCCAGGATGCTGGAACAAGATCTCGGAATCCCGGCATTTTCGATTCCGACAAATGGAATGCATGATTATGTATATGGTGCCGGTCTGGCTTTTGCAGAGATTGCAAAACGTATCAAAGGAAAGAAAGAAGTGACGTCAAAAAGTGTGAATCTTCTGGGAGTAACACCTTTAGATTTCGGGCCGCAGGAGCATGTAGATGCTTTAAAAAGAAATGTAGAAGAGACGGGATGGAAGGTATTGTCGACCTGGGCTATGGGAGATACACTGGAAGATCTCGGACGTGCACCGGAAGCGGAGGTTAATCTGGTGGTATCTTCTGTGGGACTTTGGGCGGCCAAAGTATTACAGGAGAGGTTCGGGACACCTTATGTGATCGGGACACCGATCCGGGGATTTATGAAGAGTCTTTTGAATGCAATAGAAGAAAAAAAGCAGGTAGCATATCTCGAAAAGGGAAGGCGCATCAGCCTGACAGGAAACAAATCGGAAAAAAGTTCAGAAAACCAGATTATATTAATCGGAGAACCGGTGATCATGGAATCTTTGGCAGTAGCGATCGAGACGGAATATCAGATATCTGTAAGAGTAATCTGTCCGATAAGGGAGAAGAAAGGATTACTTGCGGATGGAGATATTGCAGTCCGTGGAGAAGAAGAACTGGAACAGGTACTTCAGAGATCAAAGAATGTAAAAGGCATTGTAGCGGATCCATTGTATCGCCCGGTCTGTCCGGAGAATGTGGCATTTTATGAGCTGCCGCATATTGCATTTTCGGGAAGAATTTATAAAAAGAAACTGCTGGTCCTGGCAGAACTTATATAGGTGACAGATAAGTAAAACATATGTTCGAATAAATGCTTGAAGGATTTATTTGTTCATGATAGAATGTGAAATATAAATTGCCGGATATTTCTGAGTAAATGTCCGGTGCAGAGAAAGCGAGTAGAAAGGGAACAGAATGGGACATTTTTATTTTGCAAGACACGGACAGACAGTCTGGAATGTAGAGAATAAGATTTGCGGAGCAACGGATATTGAATTGACAGAACTTGGCCATCAGCAGGCAGAAGAACTGGGGCAGGCAATTCTGGAGCAGGGAATTCAGATTGATGAGATATTGTATTCACCATTGATCAGGGCAAAGGAGACCGCCAGACATGTATCCGAGGTAACCGGGATCCCGATGCGTGAAGAAATGCGCCTAAAAGAACAAAACTTTGGAAAATACGAAGGTACGCCGAGAAATGGAGAGGAATTCCAGAAGGCTAAGGCTAATTTTATTAATTCTTATGAAGGCGGCGAATCGATGCTGAAGCTTTGCCACCGAATCTATGATCTGCTCGATGATATTAAGAAAGAATCAGATCAGAAGACATATCTTCTGGTTGCACATAACGGGATCTCAAGAGCGATACAGTCTTATTTTTGTGATATGACGAATGATGAATTTGCAAGGTTCGGTATCAAGAATTGTGAGATTCGTAAGTTTGAATACAAGGAGTAAGAATGAAGAAGGATGAAAAGATGTCAATCGAAGATATGACGGCATATATGCGCATTGTGCCGGAGAGGAAAGCTTCTTATGCAGAATTTCCGGATACTATGAATGATGAAATAAAGGAATATCTCGGAAAACAGGGGATTAATGCTCTTTATACGCATCAGACGGAAATGTTTGAAAAGGCCGGACGGGGAGAGAATACAGTGATCACGACATCGACTGCCAGCGGAAAAACGCTGGCATTTCTTCTTCCTGTCCTGCAGAAGATATTGGAAGATCCACTCACAAGGGCGATTTTCGTCTATCCGACGAAAGCGCTGGCGAGTGATCAGTACCGTTCATTGCAGCCGGTACTGGAATATTTCGGAGAAGGGAAGATTCAGGCAGGAGTCTATGACGGAGATACGATGCCCGCAGAGCGCAGCCGCATCAGAAAGAGTGCGAATATTATATTAACGAATCCGGAAATGTTGAACTCTGCATTTCTTCCGAATCACAGTAAGTATGGGTTTGACTTTATCTTTGCAAATCTGAGATATATTGTGATCGATGAATTACACAGTTACAGGGGCGCATTTGGTGCCCATCTTGCGAATATTTTCAGGCGGATGCACAGAATCTGCCAGTATTATCATTCAAACCCCCAGTTTTTATGCAGTTCTGCGACAATCGCCAATCCGGTAGAACTTGCAAAAAAAGTATGTGGCACTGCATTTTCTCTGATTGAGAAGGATGGATCTCCATCACCGGTCAGGGAATATAGAATTATCCAGCCGCCGGAGATCAAAGGGCATAACGACAAGGTTTATGGAAGGTATGCGGCGTCTACGGTCGCGGCAGATATGCTTCCGGATCTGGTAAAAGAGCAGAGGCATTTTATTGCATTTGGAAAATCCAGACGAACGGTAGAAGTTATTTTGAAAGAGACAAGAGACAAGTTGGATGCGGCAGGTTTCTTAAGTCAGGCAGATAGCAGAAAAATTGCCGGATACAGAGGCGGGTACACACCTCTGGAACGAAAAGAAATTGAGCGGAAGATGATGTCCGGGGAACTGAACGGACTGGTGTCGACTAATGCACTGGAACTTGGAATTGATATCGGAAGCCTGGATACGACGGTAATCGTCGGATATCCTGGGACGCGGGCATCATTCTGGCAGCAGAGTGGCCGTGCAGGGAGAAACGGACAGACCTGTGTGAATTACCTGATTCTTGAAAATCAGCCATTTGACCAGTACATTGCAGTGGAACCGGGGTGGCTTTTTGAAGGAAAAAGTGAAAATGCGATCGTAGACCCGGATAATCTGCTGATTGAATTGGCACATATCCGTGCGGCAGCGGCAGAACTTCCACTGAGTCTGGATGATGCAGCATTGTTTCCGAGTCTTGGTGAGATCATTCCTGTTCTGATGAAAGCAGAAGAAGTAAAAAGTATGGCCGGGAGATTTGCCTGGTCGGGTCCTGCATTTCCCGCAGGGGATTACAGTCTGAGAAATATGGATAAGACGAGATTCAAATTAATTCTGGATAATGAGAATCGTGAGATTACAGAGATGGATGAGTCGCAGGCCTATCATGAATTACATCCGGGAGCAGTCTATATGCATGACGGTGCATTGTATGAGGTTCTGAAACTGGATCTGGTAAGCAGGACAGCAACGGCGAAACCATTTGAAGGAAATTATTATACAGTCCCGGCAGGAACCGAAGACATCCGGATCCTTCAGACTTTTCAGGAAAAAACAGTGGAAAGAACGAAGATACATTTCGGAGATATTAATGTAGACGAAGTGATCTCGATGTTCAAGAAATTACAGTTTCATAATCATCAGAATCTTGGGTATGTATCACTGACACAGCCGCTTCAGAAAGATTATGATACAGAAAGTACATGGATTGATATTCCGGAGGATGTGGTGCGCGTATACAGAAGTCTGCTGTTACCGAATGGGGCAGGAGAACTTGTATTGAATAATCACTTCGAAGGCCTGCAAAATGCGATAAAGAACGCGGCGATGATGGTGACGATGACGGAACGTGATGATATCAATACAGGAATGTCTAATAATGCGACCGTGCAGGGATATGTGGATTCTGGCAGCGGAGAATCAGAAGGACACGAAGTGGTGTCATTATTTATTTATGATAAGTATGAAGGTGGTCTTGGATATTCAGAGAAAATCTATGAATTGATCCCAGAGGTGATCGACCATGCGATTCAGATGGTGAAGGGATGTTCCTGTGAGGATGGCTGTCCGGCCTGTGTGGGAGACTATACATTAAGTAAGAAGATGGTGTTATGGGGACTTAGAAGCCTGAAGGAAAGGCTGGAAGCCCCGGAATATGTAAAAAAGCAGGTAGAAGAAGAGCGTCCGGGTGTTCACAAACAGTATTCATTCTTTAAACTTTCGGAGAAATGGAACGAATTCTGTGAGACAGTGATTAAGAATGGAGAGAGTGGCGGCGCATTTCTGAAGACCGCAAAACGAGTAGAAATAGAGAAGCATAACCTGATATTGATCGTGGACAGTTACTTTTATGAGGACTGGCTGAAGATACCGGAGAATGCGAAAAGTATCAAAAACATATTAAAATTTCACGCAGTATGTCCACAGGATATGGAGATTGTTGTCCGTACAGAAGAGGACATGGAGCGAAAGAAAAAGACAGAAGGCAAGTTAAAACGACGATACGAAGATAAATTTTAGGTGACAGGAATGGATTTTAAGGAAGAATGGAATTGGTTGAATTCCTATCAGATGGAAGCAGTGACAGATGAAAATGATGCATGTATTGTAAATGCCAATGTAGGAAGTGGGAAGACGACCGTACTGATCGCGAAAATTTTATATTTGCATTATGAAAAGAAGATTCCGCTTGAGAAGATGGTGGTGCTGACATTTACGAATAAGGCAGCAGGAGAGATTATTGAACGTCTGAAGAAAAAAGAACCGGGACTTACGGAAGAACAGGTGCAGTTTTTTGGAACATTCCACAGTGTTGCCATGCGGATGCTGAAAAATACACTGTTACAGGCAAAAGCAGAGAATGGAGAAATAGCTCATACAGTGGAAAATAGCAGCATGGCACCGGAAGAATGGACTTCGGAGTTTGAAATTATAGATCCGGACGAGGAACAGGAACTGGCGCTTTGTCTGATTGCAGAATATAGTCTGAAAGTAAAGTATAAAAACCGTTTGAAAAAAAGACTGGAGCAGGAATATCCAAATTATAAGGCCGGAAAAGTAACCAGCCGCTATAAGGATGAACTGTTTCGGTTATATCCTCTTTTACAAAAGGAAAAGAAGAAAGAGAATAAAATGAGCTTTTCCGATCTGCTGGAAGAGGGGACAAGACTTCTGAAAATGGGGAAAAATTCTCGGCCAGAATGGATTATTGTGGATGAAGTACAGGACAGTGACCGGTCACAGCTGGAATTTCTGGAAGCATTAAAAGGACCGGAGACGAAAATCTTTGCAGTAGGAGATCCAAATCAGGTGATCTATAGTTTCCGCGGGACAACTCAGAATATGTTTTTCCTGTTAAAGAACAGGTTTCAGGCAAAAGAACTTTCACTTCCGGTTAATTACCGATCGAATGCATCCATTCTGGAGGCGGCAAACCGTTTCCTTCAATTTGGCGGAAAGATTCAAGGCAGTAATGAATGCGGGGAGAAGATTCAGATAAGGAATCATTATGATCCGTTTCAGGAAGCAATGTATCTGGCAGACAAGATCTGGACACTTCATCAGGAAGGGAAGGAATACAGGGATATTGCAGTATTTTACAGGCTGCAAAAACAGGCAGAAATCCTGGAAAAGATGTTTGCAGAACAGAATATTCCATATGAAGTATCGGTGAAAAAGTCGTGGAAAGATATTCCTGTATTGAACTGGCTTATGTATATCTTAAGATTTGCGACGCATCCGGACGATATACAGGCGGGAATGCAGGTATTGATGGATAAAAGGTTCGGAGACAAATGCACAAAAAAGAAAGCAGAAGACATTATAAAGAATCACAAGACAGAGAAATCTGATATATATAAGAATATGATGCTGTTTTATACAGAGAAAGAAGTATTGTCAGGAGAAGATATATTTGATTCGCTTGGATTGAAAGAAGCACTGCACCCTACCTCTGCAAATTATCAGCAAGATGCAAAGCAGGTATTGGATTTTCTGAATCAGATCTGTGCATATAGCAGGGAAAAGAAGCTGAATATGTCAGACGGAGTCCGGGAATTCCTGAATGGGGTGGCACTCGGAACAATAGAAAGTCCAGAGGATACGCAAGAGTCTGCTGAGAAGGAAGAAGCAGGAGGCAGAGTAAAACTCATGACATTACATGCATCGAAGGGGCTGGAATTTGATACGGTATTCATTATCGGAGTAAATCCGGGACTGCTGCCGATCAGATGCAGTAGCTTTGATCAGGAAGAGGAAGAACGGAGATTATTCTTTGTAGGAATCACGCGTGCAAGAAATCACCTGGAACTTTCTTATTACACGAATCCGAGAGAACCGGGGGTATTGGGCAGTTACAGTAATTATCTGAAAATGATCCCGGAGGAATTACTTGAGTGGAAAGAAATACGCAGTGATGAAGGAAAGCGGACAAATCTTAAAGAACTAATGAGAAGGGCAAAAGAAGAAATCCGAAAAGCAGAAGCACAGAAAGCAGAAAATGTTCAAGAACAAAAAACGGAATCCGAGAAAACAGAAAATGTTCAGGAACAAAAAGCGATACATCCCAAATATGGAACCGGTATTGTGACATCAGAAGACGATATGATGGTAGAAGTAGAATTTCCAAATTACGGAAAGAAACAATTTATCAAGGCATTTCAGGAGGTCGAGATGATCAGGTAACCGAGTACATTAGTTAGAAATAAAAATAAACAGAAGCATAAAAAATCCACCGTACTTAATAATTTTTTTAAATACGATGGATTTTTATGATATTTCATCCAATGGATTATACCTCTTTCTTTCTTCGATTTGTTTTTTTATCATTTTTTAAATGATGTTAAATTTACGTTCCTGGTGGTTTGTCCTCCTTTTTCTTTATTAGACTCTTTTCAGTTTAGATTGTCCTCTGCATTGGACTGTACCTCTTTCTTTAGATTTTAAATAAAGATTTAACTGATTGGTGGTCCGTCCTCCTTTTCTTTTGTTGATATTATAATATCGCACGAAAGTGAAAATGTCAATAGGTAATCTGAAAAAAATGTGAAAAATAATAAAAAGACAAAATATTCTGAAAATAATATCTGCATGATTGCCGGGAATGATGTAACTGGTGTCATCATCAAAGGTAGAACGCTCAGCCACGTAATGACGGATTTTAGAGAGATCTTCATCTGTAAAGTAAGGAGCAACATGTCCGCCTAATATAACGGTATGTTCCAGAACCATATGCAGGTTGTTGATCAGAATGGACAGATGTCTTAAATAATCCTCCCATCTTTCTATACAGCCGGTATCGCCGGCTGATTTTTTTTCAAAAAATTCTTTCAGGTTATCGGAATCTCCGAGAAGAAAGTGCACGGCAACGGCATTTGCAGAGGCAGGAGCTGATGTGGCAATCGTTGACCTTGACATTGAAGAAGCAAAGAAGACGGCGAAAGAGCTCGCAGAAAAGACAGGCAGAAAAGTCATTGCAATCCAGACAGACTGCACAGACAAAGAGCAGGTAGATGCAATGGTAGAAGAAGTTGTAAAAGAACTGGGAGGCCTGGATTTCTGACATAATAATGCGGGAATCTGCATCAATGCACCGGCAGAAGAGATGACATATGAACAGTGGTTGAAAGTAATCAATATTAATCTGAATGGAATCTTCTTAACGGATATTGCAGCAGGAAAATATATGCTGGAAAATGGCGGAGGTTCCATCATCAATACAGCTTCCATGTCAGCACATA
>QWCE01004646.1_pt1 | contig 13358 bp, 8 predicted proteins | sample 1972531 | NCBI WGS metagenome assembly QWCE01 (sample SAMN09866716, study PRJNA288562) | Human gut metagenome isolate term4_stool, whole genome shotgun sequencing... | reverse complement strand
GTTCGATTCCGGTCTCCGGCACCAAGGCAATATGACGCGGGATGGAGCAGTTTGGTAGCTCGTCGGGCTCATAACCCGAAGGTCGTAGGTTCAAATCCTACTCCCGCAACCATTGATTATATAGATGTTTTAGTAAGAATTTTATTTTATACTAAACATCTTTTTTTATTGCTTAAAAAGATTGAAGTTATCCTATTTTTAAACTAAAATAGATAGGTGTATTAAAGAAATTTATATAAATATAAATCGATATAAAAATAGATGGAGGTAGTTATGCTTACAGTTAATAATCTCTCAGTAGCTTTTCCTGATAAAAAGTTATTTGAAGATGTTAATTTAATATTTAGTGATGGAAATGTATATGGTGTTATTGGTGCGAATGGTGCTGGTAAATCTACATTTTTAAAAATTTTGAATGGTGAAAAGGAACCAACTACTGGAAATATAACCATGGGTGAACATGATAGGCTAAGTAAACTAAATCAAGATCACTTTGCTTTTGAAAATTACAAAGTGATTGATACTGTCATCATGGGTAATAGGGAACTTTATGATATTTCTGTAGAAAAGGATTTAATTTATTCGAAGGAAGATTTCACTGAAGAGGATGGAATTAGGGCAGCAGAACTTGAAGGAAGATTTGGAGAACTGAATGGATATGAAGCAGAAGGTGAAGCTTCAACGATTCTTCAGGGTTTAGGTATAGGTACGGACAAACATGAATTACTTATGAAGGATTTGATAGAGGCTGATAAGGTTAAGGTACTTCTTGCTCAGGCACTATTTGGAAAACCTGAAATTCTTTTACTTGATGAACCTACTAATGGTATCGACTATAAGGCTGTTAAGTGGTTAGAGGATTTCCTTTTTGATTTTGAAGGGATAGTAATTGTTGTATCTCATGATAGATATTTTTTAAATGAAGTATGTACTCATATGGTTGATATTGATTATGGAAAGATTCGTATGACCCTTGGTAATTATGATTTTTGGTATGAATCAAGTAAGCTTGCAGAGAAGATGATAAAGGAAGCAAATAAGAAAAAGGAAGAAAAGATTAAAGAGCTTGAAGATTTTATTAGAAGGTTTTCTGCTAATAAATCAAAGTCTAAGCAGGCGACTTCAAGAAAAAAATTGCTTGACAAGATTACTTTAGATGATATTGCTCCATCTCTTAGACGTTATCCTTTTGTTGGATTTGAGCTTTCAAGGGAACCAGGAAATGAAATTTTGAATTTTGAGAATTTGAATATAAAAAATGGAGAAAAAATACTATTAAAGGATTTTGATTTGAGAGTTTTAAAGAATGAAAAAATTGGTTTTATAGGGAATGAAATTGCAATAACTGAACTTTTTGAAGTTATTACAGGTAATAGAGAAGAATATGAAGGTTCTTACAAGTGGGGACAAACAATATCATATGATTATTTTCCTAAGGATAACACAAAATACTTTGATACTAAAGGGTTAAATCTTCTTGACTGGTTAAGGCAATATTCTAAAGAAAATTCTGAGATATTCATAAGAGGATTTTTAGGAAAAATGTTATTCTCAGGTGATGAAGCATTAAAGGACTCATCAGTACTCTCTGGTGGAGAAAGAGTTAGAATGATGTTTTCAAAGATGATGATTGAGCCAAGAAATATGTTAATTTTCGACCAACCTACTAATCACTTAGACCTTGAAAGTATTGAAGCTGTAAATAATGGACTGATTTCATATAAGGGAAATATTTTATTCACGTCATTGGATCATCAATTTGTTTCCTCTGTTGCAAATAAAATTGTTGAAATATTTGATGATGGAAGTTATAGAGTTGAAGAAGGTGGATATGAAGAATATATTGAAAAATATATGTCTTAAATAAAGTAAGCATAGAAGTTAAATGTATTTTATAATTTAGTCTTAAAATATGTTAAACTTTAAGAGAGAAAAACATCGAGGTGGACTATGAAAAATCTTTCTAATTCTGACGGAAATAAAAAAGAATATGTCATCCTTTACGCTTTTGGATTTTATCTTCTTATATGTTCCTTTTTTCTTAACAGTCCAAGGGATATATTTGATGGAATGAAGATAATTTTCTTTTCTCCAAGCAATTTAGTTACAGATTATATTGAAATAGCGAATTTAGGAGCAGCTGTATTCAATAGTGGTATAATGACAATTCTTTCAATATTTCTTTCTAAAAGGTCTGGTTCTATGGTAAATGGACCACTTATAGCAGGTATTTTTATTGTTTCAGGATTTTCTTTTTTTGGAAAGAATATATTAAACTCCATACCTATAACTTTTGGGGTATATCTTTATGCAAAATCTATCAGGATGCCGTTTAAAAGTTATATATTACCTGCACTTTTTGGATCTTGTTTAGGACCTTTAGTTAGTGAAATTGCTTTTGGAATGAATTTATCACCTTTCAAAGGCATATTAATAGGATATCTTGCTGGAATATTTGTTGGATATATTATACCTCCTCTTGCCCAAGCTTTTTTAAGATTTCATAGAGGGTTTAGTTTGTATAATGTTGGATTTACAGCTGGTATTATAGGTATGTTTATAACTGCAACCTTTAAGATGTTTAATGTTAATATTGAAACTGTTAATTATATTTCAAGTGGGCATGATTTTGAACTGTCCATAATACTCTATATTATTTTTACAGCCATGATTTTTATTGGCATATTAAACAGTGGAAATATAGTAAAAGAGTATAGAGAATTATTAAAGAACACAGGTCAGCTTGTTGCAGATTTTTTTGACCTTTATGGATATGGAATAACTCTTTTAAATATGGGAGTTATGGGAATAATTTTTACAACTTATATACTCCTAATTGGTGGCGAGTTATCAGGACCAGTTGTTGGAGGTATATTAACAGTTGTAGGTTTTTCAGCTTTTGGTAAACATCCTAAAAACACAATTCCAATTCTTGTTGGAGCAAGACTGGCAGTTCTTTTAAATATTTATGAGGAAAATTCTGCATCATCACTTATGATTATGCTTTTTGGAACTAATTTAGCTCCAATTTGTGGTAAATATGGTTTTATCCCAGGTATGATAGCAGGTTTTGTGCATGTGGCTGTTGTTTCAAACCTTGCTTATTTACATGGAGGGCTAAACCTTTACAACAATGGGTTTGCAGGTGGGTTTGTAGCGGCTACACTTGTTCCACTATTTGATTCAATTATTTTGGCTTACAAAAGGAGGAAGTATGATTTTAGACGATGAGGCAATAATTTCAAATAAAATAACAATATCCCTTTTGACCTATATGTATAGCAATGGAGTAAGGGATATTACTGTGAGAATTCAAAATGAAGAAGATAAGATAATTATTGTAGCTGAGGGAAGAGCAGATAGAAAGCCTTCTGATATAGATGAGTTCAATAAGCTGTTGAATAATAAAAGATTACCTTCAATTGCAGGATTTTATAGCAATATGCTGGGTATAAGTGAAGATGTTAACGATATTAATTTACTTAGCTCCTTGGTAGATGAAGGAATGATAATTTATCATGATAAAATACTTTCTTTTTATGCATCAAGATTTAAATAATGTTGAAATGTTGTAGATTTTCATTGTACCTGTTCATGATATAATAAATTCAGGAGGTAGAAATGAATACAAAAATTAAAAAAACTTTAGCAGGTGTTTTTGCATTTAGCATATTATTTAATGCAACGATGGCAAAGGCTGCTGAAATTGACACAGAAGTTATAAATGAAAGATGGGGCAAACCAACATTTGCATATGGGGAAACCTTAAACGAAAATCAAAAGGACAGCACAACGAAGTTACTTGGAGTTAAGGATAAGGGAAATATTAATTCCATAAAAGTAACCTACAAGGACTTAGTTAAGTACATTGGCGGGGACCTTTCAAATCCAGCAAATATGATTTCATCTGTACTTGTAACAAAGGAAAATGAGGGCAAAGGAGTGGAAGTTGAAATAAAGACTCCTGAAAACATAACCCAAATCACAGCGGAGCAATATAGAAACGCTGCACTAACTGCAGGTGTAAAAGATGCCACAATTCTTGTTGGTGCAATAAGGCCTGTAACTGGAGAGTCTGCACTGACAGGAGTGTATAAGGCCTTTGAAGCAAATGGCGAAACCTTGGATAAGGAGAGAATGGAAGTTGCCCAAGACGAGCTTGACACTGTTAATGAAATTAGTCAGGAAAACAAAAGCAAAGAGGGTTTTAACACAGACAAGCTTGACGAAGCAATCACTGACATTAAGTCAAGTCTTGGAGATATAAAAAATAACCAAGACAAACAACCAACCCTTGAAGACATTAGAAGAGTTGTGGAAGAGTCGCTGGTTAAATACGACTTGGATAAAGTTGTAACTCAAGACCAAATGGACAAACTAATTTCTTATTTTGAAAAATATGCAAACACCGATGCACTAACTTCTGAAGAAGTTGCAAAGCAATTAAAAAAATGGGGCGGAGCCATTCTTGATGGAGCAAAACAAGCTTACGATGAAGCTGAGAAGAGTGGACTATTAGATCAAATCTCTGCATTTTTAAGAGATGTGTTCGGTAAAATTGTAGAATTATTTAAATAGAATCAAAAAATACCTTTTTTATCCTTTAGTGGTAAAGAAGGTATTTTTTTTATTTTTACAAGCATATGAATCAATGATATAATAGTATCGAACGAATGTTCACAAGGGGTGAGTTATGGATTTTAAAATACATTCAAAATTTAAACCTACAGGCGATCAACCAGAAGCTATTGCAAAGATCGTTGATGGAATAAAAAACAACATGAAGGCACAGACTTTAAAAGGTGTTACCGGTTCGGGAAAGACCTTTACCATGGCAAATATTATAGAAAAAGTTCAAAAGCCTACACTTGTCATAGCGCATAATAAGACATTGGCATATCAACTGGCAGGAGAGTTCAGGGAGTTCTTTCCTGAAAATGCGGTTGAATTTTTTGTGTCCTATTATGATTACTATCAACCGGAAGCTTATGTTGTTCAGTCTGACACATATATTGAAAAGGACAGTTCCATAAATGATGAGATAGATAAACTTCGTCACTCTGCAACAATGTCCCTATTTGAAAGAAGAGATGTAATAATAGTTGCTTCCGTTTCGTGCATCTATGGCTTGGGAGACCCAATTGACTATGAAAATTTAGTTATTTCCCTAAGACCTGGAATGATAAAGGACAGAGACGAGATAATGAAGAAGCTAATTGACATCCAATATGTTAGAAATGATATAAATTTTGAAAGGGGAACCTTTAGAGTCAGAGGAGACAGTTTAGATATATTTCCAGCATATGAAGAAAAACATTCAGTTAGAGTTGAGTTTTTTGGTGATGAGATTGACAGAATTACAGAGATTGATGCACTTACAGGTGAAATTATTGCAGAGAGAAATCACGTTGCAATTTACCCTGCATCTCACTTTGCTACTTCACAGGAAAAGGTAAAGAGAGCCCTTGTTACAATTGAAGAAGAATTGGAAGAGAGAATAAAATATTTTGAAGACAAGGGAAAACTGCTGGAAGCTCAGAGGATTGAACAAAGAACCAGATATGACCTTGAGATGCTTTCGGAAATGGGATTTACAACGGGAATCGAAAACTACTCAAGGCATTTAAGTGGAAGAGCTCCAGGGTCAAGACCATATACATTAATTGACTACTTCCCTAAGGACTTTTTGACCATAGTGGACGAATCCCATGTTACCCTGCCACAGGTTAGGGGTATGTATGAAGGGGACAAATCGAGGAAGACAAATCTTGTTGACTATGGATTTAGACTTCCTTCCGCACTGGATAATAGACCGCTTAAGTTCAATGAATTTGAGTCAATGATGAATCAAATCCTATTTGTGTCTGCAACTCCAGGACCATATGAAAGGGAACACGAAGAACAGGAAGTTGAACAGATTATTAGACCGACTGGGCTATTAGACCCGATTATTGAAGTTAGACCAACAAAGGGTCAAATTGATGACCTTGTTACAGAGATATATAAAAATGTTGAAAAGGACGAAAGGGTTCTTATAACAACATTGACTAAGAAAATGGCAGAGGACTTAACCAAGTATCTTGAAGAGTTGGATATAAAAGTAACCTATCTTCACTCGGACATAGATACTTTGGAGAGAATGGAAAAAATTAGAGACTTAAGACTTGGAGAGTATGATGTTCTGGTTGGTATAAACCTTCTTAGAGAGGGCTTGGACTTACCAGAAGTATCACTTATTGCAATACTTGATGCAGATAAGGAAGGCTTTTTAAGGTCAGAGACATCACTAATACAGACAATCGGTCGTGCTGCAAGAAACTCTGATGGTAGGGTTATTATGTATGCCGATAACATTACAAAGTCTATGGATATAGCTATATCAGAAACTAAGCGTAGAAGGGAAATTCAAGATGAGTACAATAAAGAACATAATATTACACCTACTACCATTAAAAAGGATATAAGAGACTTAATTGCAGTTACAAAAGTTGCTGAGGAAAATGATACTTATAAGATAGATAAAGAAGAGATTACAGCTGATGACATTAAAAAGATTATCATCAACCTTGAAGAGGAGATGTACAGAGCTGCAGAAGTGTTAGACTTCGAAAGGGCCGCTGTACTTCGTGACCAACTAAAAAAGTTAAAGAGAGAATATTAGGTGATTAATTGAGTTTAAATAAAATTGTAATAAAAGGTGCTAAGGAGAATAATTTAAAAAATATTGATTTAACTATACCAAGGGATAAGATGGTGGTTATTACAGGGCTTTCTGGATCGGGAAAGTCATCCTTAGCTTTTGATACCATATATGCAGAGGGACAGAGAAGGTATGTAGAGTCATTGTCCAGCTACGCAAGACAGTTTTTGGGTCAAATGGAAAAACCAAATGTAGAATATATAGAAGGACTTTCTCCTTCTATTTCTATTGACCAAAAGACTACAAGTAAAAATCCACGTTCTACAGTTGGAACTGTAACAGAAATATATGACTATTTAAGACTACTATACTCAAAGGTGGGAACGCCATACTGTCCAGTCTGTGGCAAGGAGATAACCAGCCAAACCGTGGACCAAATGGTGGACAAGGTAATGTCATATGAAGAGAGGACAAGACTACAAGTTCTTGCGCCAATTGTGTCTGGGAAAAAGGGAGAGCATAAAAAACTCCTTGAGAATATGAGAAAGGAAGGCTATATTAGAGCCGTTATAGATGGTGAGATGTACGAACTTTCCGAAGACATAAAGTTAAGTAAGACCAAAAAGCATGACATAGATGTAGTAATAGATAGAATTATCGTTAAAGAGGGAATTGAATCAAGACTAACAGACTCAATCGAGCAGGGACTTAGACTTGCCGATGGAGTTATAAAAATATCCATAATTAACGGCGAAGAACTACTACTAAGTTCAAAACTAACATGTCCTGAAGGTCATGTGTCCTATGAAGAGATTGAGCCAAGATCATTTTCATTTAATAATCCCTATGGAATGTGTGAAGAGTGTAACGGAATTGGACATCATCTAAAGATTGACCCAGATTTAGTTATACCAAACTACAACCTTTCCTTTGAACAGGGCGCAGTGGATCCATTTGCCACTTCAAAGCCTGGAACCTATTACTATGAAATGATAAAGGCAGTTCTCGACAAACACAAATTCCCAATAGACAAGCCCTTTAAAGAAGCGCCAAAGAAGATGATTGACGAAATTCTATATGGAACAAAGGACGAGATTACAATTTCCTTTGAAAGCCACTTCTCTGGTTTCAAGAGATATCGCGGAAGGTTTGAAGGTGTCGTAAATAATCTTGACAGAAGATATAGAAGTGCTTCAGATAATATGAAGGACAGAATCGGCGAATACATGACGGAGATAGAGTGTTCAAAGTGTAAGGGTAAGAGGCTAAAGGATAAATACCTTTCCATAAAGATAGAAGATAAAAATATTATTGATATTACAGATATGCCCATAACTGAAAGCTATGAGTGGTTTAGCAATTTAAAACTAACAGGAGCAAAGGAAGTTATTGCCCATGATATAGTAAAAGAAATCAAAAATAGATTAAAATTCTTAGATGACGTAGGCCTTGGATACTTGACCATGTCAAGGTCCTCTGGGACATTGTCTGGAGGAGAGTCACAGAGAATTAGACTTGCAACACAAATTGGTTCTGCCCTTGTGGGTGTTGTATATGTACTTGATGAGCCGAGCATTGGACTACATCAAAGGGACAACAATAAATTACTGGAAGCCCTTCGTTCGTTAACTGACATAGGAAATACACTTATTATAGTGGAACATGACGAAGACACCATGAGAATGGCAGACTACATCGTAGACATTGGACCTGGTGCGGGAATTCATGGTGGTCATGTGGTGGCAGAAGGAACCATTGACGACATTATCAAAGTGGAAGACTCCATAACGGGACAATACCTTTCAGGCAAGAAGAAAATTAAAATACCTTCAACAAGAAGAGAGCCAAAGGGTTTTGTTAAAGTAAAAGGCGCCAAGGAAAATAATTTAAAAAATATTGACGTTGATTTTCCACTGGGTGTACTAACCTGCGTTACAGGAGTTTCTGGGTCAGGTAAAAGCTCCCTTGTTAATGAAATACTTTACAAGGTTTTAGCCAAGGAACTTAACCGAGCAAAGGCAAAGCCAGGGAAGTTCAAAGACATTGAGGGAATTGAACAGCTGGACAAGGTTATACAAATTGACCAGTCTCCAATTGGACGAACTCCAAGGTCGAACCCTGCAACCTACACAAAGGTATTTGACAGCATTAGAGATTTATTTGCATCTACAAACGAAGCCAAGATGAGGGGATATAAAAAGGGAAGATTCTCCTTCAATGTTAAGGGTGGAAGATGTGAAGCTTGTAAAGGTGACGGTACAGTAAAGGTGGAAATGCACTTTTTACCAGACATCTATGTGCCATGTGAAGTTTGCCATGGAAAGAGATATAACAGAGAGACCTTGCAGGTGAAATACAAGGGCAAAAATATTTATGATGTGCTTGATATGACCGTTGAAGAAGGTGTTGAATTCTTTAAAAACATTCCAAGCATTGCAAATAAACTTCAAACCCTAAACGATGTTGGGCTTGGATATATCAAAATTGGCCAACCTTCTACAGAACTTTCAGGGGGAGAAGCCCAAAGAGTTAAACTTGCAACAGAACTTTCTAAAAGGTCCACAGGAAAGACAATATATATTCTTGACGAACCTACAACGGGACTACACACTGCAGACATTCACAAACTTGTAAAAGTTTTAGACATGCTTGTTGAGCAAGGTAACACAGTAATTGTAATCGAACACAATCTTGACGTTATAAAGACTGCTGATTATATTTTGGACCTTGGTCCAGAAGGTGGAAGCGGAGGAGGAACTCTAATTGCAAAGGGAACTCCCGAAGAAGTTGCAAAGGTGAAAAAATCTTACACAGGACAATTTTTAAAAGATATTTTAGCAAAATAGGCTTTCTCATTGAGAAGGCCTTTTACACTTTCCCCCTTTTAAACTATAATAATCTCATATGGAGGTTTGTATGATAAGTTTTGTAGTTCCCGTATATAATGAAGAAGACTCACTAAATCTTTTTAACGAAAGACTTACGAGAGTTTTAAAAAGCATAGAGATGAGCTTTGAAATCATATATATAGATGATGGAAGTAGTGACAATAGTTTAAATATAATAAAGAACTTTGCAAATGACAAAAGAGTAAAATATATTTCATTCTCAAGAAACTTTGGAAAAGAATCTGCAATGTTAGCAGGATTAAAATTTTCAAAGGGAGACATAGTATGTGTAATGGATGCAGACTTACAACACCCTCCCGAACTAATACCACAGATGCTTAGTGAAATTGACGACAACACAGACGTGGTAGCAACAATTAGAATGAACAGAAATTCCACAAGTAAATTTTACAACTTTGGTGCAAAGAAATTTTATAAGATTATGAATCGAACAGGGAAAGGAGTGAAACTTACCCCAGGCGTTCAGGACTTTAGAATAATGAAGAGACAAGTTGTAGATTCAATACTAAGTTTAAATGAGAAAAGAAGATTTTCCAAAGGAATTTTCAACTGGGTGGGATACAACACAAAATATATAGAAATAAAAGACTATAAAAGACTTAGGGGAACGACCAAGTGGAAGTTTATGGACTCCTTCAGATATGGAATAGATGGAATTATTTCCTTTTCCACAGCTCCACTGGACCTGGCGATTTTTTTAGGGACAATCCTTTCGACCATCGGATTTTTTTATGCGCTGTACATTGCCATAAAGACCTTGGTACTGGGGAAAGACGTTCCAGGCTTTGCAACAATAGTGTGTCTACTTTTAATAATTGGTGGAGTAAATCTAATCTTTTTAGGAATAATCGGCTCATACATTGGAAGAATATATGAAGAAGTAAAAAATAGGCCTTCCTATATCATAAAAGAAAAATCAGAAGACCTATTTAAAGACAATTAATTTTTGACCAAAATAATTTAAAATAGAAAAAATTCCAAGGCCAATGAGCATTGCGATATTTTCTTGAATTTTAACAGGTTGACCATTCAAAAGCCACATGGTAAAAGGCTTAGCCATACCATATGCAATAAGGTAGCAAATGGCAATGTTTAATGCAAAGCGAATTGCCTTTGTTCCGGTATTCCCCTTTGACTGAAAAGTAATGTTCTTATTTAAAAAGAAAGATAAAATACTTGCCAAAGTGAAGTTCAAAAACGAGGACAACCAATATCCAAGATGTAGAACATTGTAGGAAATAAACATAATGCTCATTCCAACAACAGAATTTATACAACCAATAATGGCAAATTTTATAAAAGTTGAATCAATTTTTTTCAATACATTCACCCCACAAGTATTATAGCATAGGGAGGTAATAAAAATGGAAATAGGAATAATTTCAGATACACATGGTGACATAGTCCAAGTGGAAAAAGCTTTAAAATTATTAAAAGATTGCAAGTACATTATACACTGTGGAGATGTGTTATATCATGGACCAAGGAATGAACTACCAAAAAATTATAATCCAAAAGAACTTGCAAAACTCCTTTCAGAAATAGAAAACATTTACTACATTAGAGGAAACTGCGACTCAGACGTGGACGAAATGGTTATAGGAAAAGACCTAAGCAAAAAAGAACAGCTCTTTAAATTTGACGACATAAAAATCTATGGAATCCATGGATATGAAGAAAGCGAAGAAGAAAGAATAAAACGGGCAAAGGAAAAGGGCGCAAAATTTTCAGTGTCCGGACATACACATGTGAAAGTTTTAAAAGAAGAAGACGGAGTAATAGTTATTAATCCTGGATCAACTACAATACCTAAAGACGGCAGCGCATCAATTGCAGTTATATCAGAAAAAGATGTTAGGATGATAGATGTTGAAACTGGAGAAATAATAGATACATTAGAATACTAAAAGAAACCCTCACTACTGGAATGGTAGGAGGGTTTTTTATATAGAAAACCCATTGTACTTGTCATCTTGTCCAACTTCTAACCTCTCACATCCGACCTCTATCTTGTCATATTGACCGAAAATAGACCCCCGTCCTGTCATTCTGAGCGAGCGTCAGCGAGTTCTTGACCTAACAGAAGACAAAGTCTTCATTGTAGGTCAAATGTCGATCTCGTTTCACTTTTCGAAGAAAAGTGTCAGGAGTCGACCGAAGAATCTCGAGATTTTCTTTAGAAAATCTCGCAAATCCCATCGAAATTTTTCTGACTTTAACATCATTGTATCCTTGTAATAGTTAAGAAAAGTTCATCTTGATTTAACAAAAATCCAAAATGAATTTCATATTCTTTAGTTAAAATGGTGATGAATAAAATTTAAGGAGGCAATATGAAATCAATAAAAAAGAGCTTATCACTTTTATTAGCTATAGTTATGGTTCTTGGAAGTATTATTCCTGGAATTGACTTAGCTACAAAAGTATTAGCACAGGAAGAGAAGAGGATAGTTATACATAATCCTTATAAAGATGTAGAGTGGGAGAAGTACGATCAATACAAGGCGAACTTCCACTCTCATACAACAGAATCAGATGGTAAAAACAAGCCTGTCGAAATGATTGAAGAACATTATAGACAAGGCTATGATGTTGTTGCAATGACAGATCATAACTTCCTTTTCAAAGGAATAGACAGAACTGACACAGGCAAAGAGTATGTAACACCTGAAAGAAGAGCAGAATTGGAAGCAGGTATAGGTAGAGATGGAAGAAAGATTACATTTATACCACATTCAGATGAACAATCAAGACATGACCATGTAAATACCTTCTGGACAGATTACAACAATCCAATTGTAGGAGCATCTATGGAAGAGTCCATCAAACAAGCGGAACAACTTGGTGGAATTTCTCATATAAATCACCCAGGAAGATACACTGGTGGTAGAAATACAGCGAATAATGGAGCAGATGGAGAAGCAGCTTCAAATGATCCAAAAAACATTCAAAAGTATTTAAATTTATTTAACAAATACAACTCTCTAGTGGGAATGGAAATCATCAACAAAAAAGATGGAGACTCCTACTCAGATAGAATTCTTTGGGATAATTTACTTAAAGAGACAATGCCAAATAGACCAATTTGGGGATTCTCAAATGATGATAACCACTCAATTGCAGCTACAGGATTTAGTTACAATATACTTTTAATGCCAGAAAACAATGAAACAGAAATAAGAAAATCCATGGAAGCAGGTAGCTTTTATGCAATAGCAAGAGTTTCCAAAAGAGAACTCGGAAATAGCTTTGTAGGCACTGGCAAAGCACCAAGGATTTCAAAAATTACTGTAAATGGCAGTGAAATATCAATTACAAATGAAAATGTTGATAGAGTACAATGGATTGCTGATGGAAAATTAATTTCTGAAGGAAACAGCATAGACTTATCTAAATATACAAGTGAAGTTAATGGATATGTAAGAGCAAATTTAATAGGACCTGGTGGAATTGCATTTACTCAACCATTTGGAGTAGAAGTAGAGCAAAATGACATTGACATTACCTTCGATCCAAACGGTGGAAGACTAAAAATGGGTTTAGACTTTAATGCAAGCGTAACAATATCAAAAGATACACAACCACAAGTACTACCAGAAGATGCATTTACAGACGGTTACACAAGAGCAACAAAAGAAGTAAACGGAAAAGAAGTAGAATTCTTAGGTTGGAAGATAGAAGGAACAGAAACTGTCCTAACAGAAGAAGATCTAAAGACATACGAATTCAAAGAAAGCACAACACTAATAGCACAGTGGAAAGAAGAAGCAACAAAATATCCACCAGTAGCTGAAAAGATAAACAAAGTA
>QWCE01008807.1_pt1 | contig 13359 bp, 16 predicted proteins | sample 1972531 | NCBI WGS metagenome assembly QWCE01 (sample SAMN09866716, study PRJNA288562) | Human gut metagenome isolate term4_stool, whole genome shotgun sequencing... | reverse complement strand
AAAAGTATCTAGTTTAATAAAAATAAATACTTTTAAGCTATACTATACATTTAGTCTATATGATGTCTGGGTGGCTAACTTATTGTTGCAATTTATAATCTCTAAATTATTATTTTTACTGCACGAAAAGATAAAAATTGCCATAGTAATTAAACAAAATATAATGAACTTTTTCATAAAATCACCTCTTTGTTAACTATTATATAATAATAATTATTATAATTCAAGATAATTGCAACAACTTAACTTATTTTATTTGTCAGTTATATGTCAAACCACGCATTTTTTCATATTATCGGATCTATATAACCAAGTTCCATTGCCTTATTAAATGCTTGTCTAGTCTTTCAATCAAATCATCAATTTCAATTGATTTATTGATAAAATCTTTAACACCTAATCTATATGCAGTTTCTCTATAGTTTATTAAGTCATAAGATGTTAGTATTGCAATATTAATATCAGGATAAATTTCAAGCACATCTTTTATTAAATCAAGACCAGTTTTTTCTGATTTTAAATTTATATCCAAAAGTACTATGTCATAATTTTTTATTTGTAAATACTTGAATAAATCGTCTATTGTAGATACATAGTCACAAAGCTCTATTTCATCATGCTCTTCAAGAAGCAATTTTATTGATGCTCCAAATAGTTTATGATCATCTAATAATATTATCTTCATCACTTACCTCCAGAATTACTTTTGTTTTCAATACATCCTTATTTAATTCATAATAAAGTTCACCAGAGTACATATCAATTAATAGTTTCAATAAAAGCAGTCCTCTTTTCGATTCATTAATCCGCTTAAAATCTTCATCACTTGCTCCATCGCTTTCAATTTCAATAATAATGTTTTTTTCTTCTCTATATAAATTGTAATTTAAAAAGCTTGCTTTTGAATGCTTGTAAATATTGTTAATAAGCTCCTTTGACACTACTGATACAAGTTTAATTAGTTTTACATCGCTTTCGCTAAATAATTTTTCATCAATATTTAGATTTAGATTTAAACTTTTATTATATAATGACGAAACATTATCAATAATTGATGATATTGATGTATTTATATCAGCTCTTTCAAAAAGATTAGCTTGATATAGCTTCATTATTTGTCTTGATTTAGACTCCAGATTAGATAAAACATTTTTTGCATATTCCACATCAGGATTTTTAAGCGAAAGATAGTTTATACTTGCATAAATATCTTGTATGATCTCATCGTGTATAACCCTTGCAAAATTATCTCTTTCCTCGCTCATATACTCCGCTAAATAATATAATCTATATGTTTTTTCATAAGTAAGCTCTTTTTCTTTAATAAATATAAGAAAAAAGCTTTCAATAAGAAGCATAATTATATGCATGAAGATATTTATTAGAAATGTATTTATATCGAACAAATAAATCATCAATATAATTATAATAGCTATAGCAAGAGTAAAGACTTGCGCTGAAGCTTTAGATATAGGCAAAATATTTATATCTTTAGCGTGATCTATGATTAAATTTCTTTTCGCGTAAATAATTGAAGACACAAGACTAAGTATTATAAAAATATATTTATAAGAAAAATTCTTTTGTAAGCTTATTGCTATAGGTACTAAAGCTAATAAAGAAAATGTAATTGTATATTTCTTATCTATATTTTTGTTTGAAAGCTCAGTATATATAAATACATATACAGTAAAAATCAACAGAAATGATACTAAGTTTATTACAGGAGCATCATTTATGCTTAAATTTAATTTATATAATATTCCCCAATATAGTATGACCGCTAAATGCGCTAATATAATTTTTAATAATTTTTTATACATAATTTAATAATAAGTTGTAACTATCCTTTCAATTTTTGTATTTATACCCAATAATACAAGTAAGACAATGAGTATTAATGCTTTTATTATAAAATATAGCGCTAAAACATTTGTAAATATATAAGTAATATAAGAGACGCTTAAAATAATTATATGCAAAACAGCGAAACTTATCTGCAATCTATTTATCTTGTTCATATTTGTAATAAAAAGTAATGTATATATAATAAGTAAAGTATATATTAAACTTGTTATGAGAGTATTAAAAATTAAATAAATTGATAAACTCATTGTATACATACTTAAAACTATTGAAGGTGCTAATATTATAAGTGCAGAAAAATATAATGATGCTATATAATTTATAATGATTTTATTCTTCAAAACGCCATTAGCTAAGATAAAATCAATTCTTTTACTGATCTTATCATTTACAATTGTTGACTTTGCTAGCTCAAGTGCAAATATTATAAATAGCATAACTAAGCCATCACTTTTTAATATTTGTATTATTATATCATTGTTTATTGCACTTTCTCCTGCCAAAACAGGTTTACTTAATTTTTTGTATTTAATTATTGAAAAAGATGCAAATATTATTAATAATACAATGTTTATCCCTAATAATACATATACTAAGTTTACATTATGCTTATCTATAAACTCTATGATATGCTTTGAAAAAGAAGCTACTAAATAAATTAATAAACTTGAAACAAAGAATACTAAATTTTTAAAAAACTTAAAATTCTTTTGATATAAGCTTATTATATTAAATAAAAGCACTTCAAAATACAACATTATAACTAAACTAATATATACTGCAAATATTAGTTTAAAATCAATTTTAAAATCATATATTAAATAAGTCATGAAGAATAAAACGAATGATGGAATTGAAGAAATCACCCACATTTCTTTAGTATATGATTTTATTATATCTTTTATATCAAATCCAGATGCAAGTATGAACTCAATACGTTTATTTAATTTATCTTTAGCTGTTAAATTAACGACCATAGCGTTCGAGCCAATTATTGTAAAGCCTAGTATAAATACATATAGCATCAATAATATATAATAATCACCACGAGATGCGAATACATTTTTGTATAATAAAAAATTAAATACAATAGCTATTAATAATGTTAAAACAATATTTAAGCGCACATCAGTATCTTTTAACAAATATTTTCTACAAGCTTTATTTATATTTAAATTATCATTCATTTTCTTCCCTCCTCAATAAATAATTCTTCAAGGCTTTCTCCTTTGATATCATCTATGTTTTTTGTAAACAAAATTTTTCCATTCTTTATCATAGTAACATTATCAGCTACTTTTTCTATCTCTGCTAAATCGTGGCTTGTTATTACTATAGTCTTGCCTTTATCCTTTAGTATTTTTATTAAGTCTCTTATTTGTACTCTAGATATAGGATCTACACCACTAGTCGCTTCATCTAAGAAAACTATATCTCGATTCATAAGAACTATAATTAAAAGAGAAAGTTTTCTTTTCATTCCCTTTGAATAAGTTGATACTTTTCTATCTAAATCATCTGTAATTCCTAATAAGTCGCTGTACTTTTTATATACATTACTTGCATATCCAAAATACAAGCCATAGATATTAATATTTTCTAAACCTGTTTTATCTTCATATAAGTAATCATTTTCAAGAAGCATTGCATGGTCACCTTTAACTAGAACACTACCTTTGTCCTCTTTGTATAAACCCGTTAATATCCTTAGTAAAGATGTTTTACCAGAACCGTTTGGTCCTACAATCGCATGAACGGTATTGGCTTCAATATCTAATGAAAAATCATTATAGAGTTTTTTCTTCTTAAAATTTTTGCTCATATTTTTTACTTCAATAATATTCATAATAAACCTCCTGTGTATTATTTGTAATTTGATTATATATTGACTAAAATTGAAATTCATGAGTAAAAACTGCAATTTTATCTTATTTTCATCTTATAAAATATGTTATAATAGAATCGAGGTGTTTTTATGACTGTACTAGCATGTAATAATATAAAAAAAGTTTTTATAGACAAGTTAATTTTTGAAAACGTTTCTATTAATATAAATGAAGGCGAAAAAGTTGCCATAGTTGGTATGAATGGTACTGGTAAGTCAACTTTACTTAATATTTTATCTGGCATGCTTAATTATGATGAAGGCGATATATTTATTTCTAAAGATACTAAAATCGCCTACCTTGAGCAAAATACAACGATCAGAAGTTCTTTAATAGATATGCCTTTTTACTTGAAGACTTCGAAAAGAAAGGCGGATATACATATGATGCTGAGATAAAAAAGGTTTTGACTGGGCTTGGTTTTGGCGAAGAACAGTTTAGCCAGGCTTTTAACTCTCTTAGCGGCGGACAAAAGTCTAAACTAATGCTTGCCAAAGCACTTATACAAGAGTCTGATATACTTTTCTTGGATGAGCCGACCAACCATCTTGACATTGACTCAATGGAATTCCTTCAGGAATACATCAATTCGTTTAATAAGACTGTTGTTATGGTCAGTCACGATAGATATTTTCTAAATGCTACATGTAATAAGGTTATTCTTATAAAGGATCACACAACTCATGAGTACAATATGGGCTACGAGCAATATATCAAGCAAAGAAAGATAAATGAAGCGATTCAAGAGAAGGCTTATATTAATCAGCAAAAAGAAATTGAAAGGCAAAAAGAAATTATCAGAAGATATAGGTCTTACGCTACTGAAAAAAGCATTATTAAGGCAAAGTCTCGTGAGAAGATGCTTGCTAAGATTGAGCTCTTAAGTGATGTCAATGATGACAGCGAGATTAATTTCAAGTTTAGGATGAAGGTCGAGTCAGGTAACGATGTCTTAGCTGTTGAAAATATCAATAAAAGCTTTGGTGATTTTAAATTATTAAATGATATAAACTTTAACATATATAAGCGTGAACATGTTGGCATCATCGGTGCTAACGGTATTGGTAAATCAACTCTATTTAAAATTATTCTTGGTGAAGAAAGTCATGACTGTGGTGAAATACGCTTTGGAACTAATGTCAATGTTGGCTACTTCGATCAAGAGCTAGAAAAGCTTGACGTGAATAAATCCATTGCCGAAGAGATATGGGACAGCTTCCCTCGCCTTACTTACTTTGAGTTAAGAAAAGCGCTTGCAAAGTTCTTATTTATTGATGATGATATATATAAGATGATAGATGAATTATCTGGCGGAGAAAAAGCTAGAGTTTCTCTATGTAAGATAATGCTTTCTGATGTAAACTTCCTTGTTCTAGACGAACCTACAAATCACTTGGACATTGAGTCAAAAGAAGTTTTGGAAGAGGCTCTTAATTCATACGAAGGAACTTTGCTTGTAATTAGCCACGATAGATATTTTTTAAATAAAGTTGTAAATAAAATACTTGAGCTTAAAGCCGATGGCATTCACGAATTTTTAGGTAACTATGATTATTATCTTGAAAAGAAAAAGCGTATGCGTGAAGAAGAAGCTTTCTTAGAAGAGCCTGAAGAAATTACAAAGACGCAAGCAAAGCTTAATAAAAAGCGAGAGAGAGAAGAAAAAGAAAGATTAAAAAAGGAAAAACAAGCAAAGGATGCTCTTGAAAAAGAAATTTCAGAGCTTGAAAAACATAAGGATAAGATTCATAATGAGCTCGCAAATCCAGATATATACGATGACATAGACAGGGTTAACGATTTGAACTTTAAACTTACTGAGATTGATGAGAAGCTTGATGCCTTATATGAAGAGCTGATTTATATGGAGGATTAAGATGTTTGAACTGAATGATGTAAAATTTAAAGATATTCTTAGTATAGATCACTTAAATATTGATGATAGTGGCCTTACTATGATTATGGGTCCGAGCGGCAGCGGTAAATCTACTCTCTTAAAAATGCTTGATGACCTTATAAGCCCTGATTGCGGCGATATTTTATACAAAGGCGACAATATTAAGACATTCAAAGCACATGCATTAAGAAGAAAAGTTATTATGCAGTCTCAATTCCCCGCTATCTTCGAAGGCAACTGCTTGATATAGTTTTGCTTGATAAAGATCTTAATGATAATCCAAAGGACTTCTCTGGCGGAGAAAAAACTAGACTATCGATAGCGAGGGTCTTGGCAATGGATGCTGAAGTCTATCTATTTGACGAGCCAACATCGTCACTTGATGAAGAGACCGAATACAAGCTTATAAGTAATGTAATTAAGTACTTAAAAGAAAGAGATAAGAAGATAATTATGGTATCGCACTCAGAAAAACTATTCTCCCTTGCTGATCAAGTGATTAGCATCAAGAATAAGACAGTGACAATTAAGGAGGCTTAATATGTTAACAGAAATTTCAATATTACAGCTCGCCCTATCTTTTATATTTATCATAGTACTGCTAGTAATTTCAAAGATAAAGGGTCTATCTAATCAAGGACTAATCATAGTAGCTTCTCTTAGAATGACAATTCAGCTAATAGTAACAGGCTACTTACTAAAATACATTTTAAAGAGCAATAGTCCGTGGATAACACTTTTGATACTTATAATTATGGAAGCGTTTGCAATATTTAATGTATACAAAAGAAGCAAGGTTAAATCAATCAAACTTAAAGAGCTTATAGCAATATGCTTTATAGGATCGAGTTTAGTATCAATATTCTACTACATCATAGTTGTTGTAGGCGTTAGACCATGGTACGACCCAAGGTACTTCATAACTATCTCAGGAATGCTTATCGGTAATACAATGACGGGCATGAGTCTTGCTATTAACTCTTATAAAAATTCTCTCAATGACCAAAGAGATACGATTGAGTCGGCACTTATGCTTGGCGCAAAACCTAAGGATGCTGTGTTAAGAATATCGAGAGAAGCATTTGGCTCCGCCATACTACCGACACTTAACTCAATGCTCGGCATGGGCATAGTGCTTTTGCCTGGTATGATGACAGGTCAAATACTATCAGGAACTGACCCAATGTCTGCTATACTATATCAAATAACGATCATGATAGCCATAGTCGGAACTGTCGGTATCACTACAAGCATATTTACATCGCTTGCGTACAAAGCTTTCTTTAATGATAGAGAGCAAATACTATTCTAATAGAAAAGTCAATATAAAAAACAAACTCTACTAAAAATACTAGTAGAGTTTATTTATATACGAATCTATTACTGACTCTTTCTTCTTTTCACTAAAAACGTTCTTCTCTCTCAAAATGTCTACAAGCCACAAAGCTTTCGAATGGAAGATGGCTTCATTATAGTCACTTAAGACTATCTCATAAAGCTTGCCATTTAAGAACTTTGAATTTGTTTTGACGTAGTACGCATCAACATTCTCAAAGTCAACCAGCCTTAGTATGCTTATAGTCGTTAAATCTTTTTGATGATACAAACTTAGCCCAGTGTTTTTGTACTCGACAAAGTACTTTTTGTGCTTGTTTGTATTTTTTATCTCGTTTGCAAGCATCAGATAATACTTAGCAAGTGAGTTATAGTATTGGTAGTTAAACATGCCCTTTTCAAATGAATCAATCTTAATAAAAGGTTTTATGTTTAGACTAGTAATAAAATTGAAATTCTCTTGAAGAAACTCCTTCTTTGTCAAGTCACCGTTGTTGAACTGTATGATCAAAGAATGTCTCTTCTCAAAAAATACCTCAAAAAGATTCTTCCTCTTTACATAAAGCATTAAATACCACTTTCTAATTATTTAACTTCTTCTATATAACTCCTTAAGTCACTGTCTACTTCATCAGCTACGTAGTCAACGTTGATAAGTATGTCTACATCATGCTTTTCAGAAATTTCATCTAAATTCTTTACTAAGCATTTTAAATCTTCTTTCTTAATATCGATAATCTTATAAATACTGTCGATATAAATTTTTTCTAGGTCGAAGTCCATAGATAGCATTCCAAGCAAGAAGCCATAGAACTTTTCAATAGAATTTACACTGTAGTCGCTTAAGTTAATAAGTCTAACGTTAGTGTCTAGAGAAAATATGTGTTCGTCCTCAACATCTAAGAACGTAATGTTGCCGTTACCTGACTTAATGTCATCGTTAGCACCATTGATTAACCACTTAGTCTTTCCTGCACCTTTTGCTCCTAAGATTAATTTAACCATAAAAATCATCCTCCTTAAAATATTTACCTTGGTAATTTGATTTTCTTTTCATTTGTTCTAATATGGAATCTTTTATTCTCCACCAAGATTCGCCCCAGTTGCAATGAATCGTTCCCTCTTCATCGGACCTTCCGACCAATCTTTGTATAATTATATCATCTTTTATATGAGTTAAGAAAATTTCTACTCTATCTACATAGTCTTCTCTGTTTAAGAGTTTAAACTCATGAGCTTTATACATCTGGGCTATCTTAGTTCCTTCCATGATATATAAACTATGCAATTTAACTTCATCCGTCTTTGTCATGTTAATGAGCCTAGCGTCATTATATATGTCATCTATGCTATCCCACGGCAAATCAAGTATCAAGTGAGCTGCCTTTCTTAAGCCGTACTTTGATAATGTTTGACATGCATTGCTATAGTCATTAGTACTATGACAACGGTTTAATATCTTAAGCGTCTCATCATTTGAGCTCTGTAAACCAAGTTCAACAGTTATCTCAAGATTATACTCATCCTTTATATCCTTCAAAAACTTCATGTAATCATCGAAGATTAAATCAGGCCTTGTCGATATGTTAATCCCAACAACGTCTTCCTGTATTGCGTTCATTATATTTTCCTTAAACTGATCTAGTGGCATATAAGTATTAGAAAAGTTTTGGAAATAAGCTATGAACTTAGTAGCCTTATGGTTCTTCGTGATATTTATCTTGTTTTGCTCAATCTGCTCTTTGACAGATAGCTTGTTAGATAGATTCTCAAAGCTGCCTCCCTCTGCTGTGCAAAAGATGCAGCCGCCATAAGCCTTTGAGCCGTCTCTATTGGGACAAGTTATGTTTAGACTGATAGGAAGCTTATAAACCTTAGTGTGAAATTTATTTCTTAAGTACTCTGAATAGACTCTATAGAGTTTTTTCTCTTCCTCAAAGCTTATAATATTACTCATCTACCTCGTTTTTATTATAAAATTCTTCCATAAGTTCGTCTATGATTGCGTCATCTACGACTTCTAGTTCAACATCGACACCATTTTCATGCTCGATGTACTTATAAGGATACACGTACTCTTCTTCCTCTTCTACGTCTAGTGGGAACAAGAAGATGTAGTCGTCTCCTTTGTAATTAAATAGATCAAGTACAGCGCATTCAAGCTCTGTTCCGTCATCTAATGTTATGATCATTGTGTCTTCACAGTCACAATCATCATGTTCGTAATCATGTCCGCAGCCGCAGTCTTCGTCGTGGCAGCAGCAATCGTGTTCATCAATAAAATCTTTATCTTTACTCATCTGTTTCTCCTCTTTCTAAAATTTGTTCGGAAAAGTCCTCAAAATTAGATATATTAACTAATTCGAGACTAATATTTTTATTAATTTCGTTAATATTTTCATCAGTTATAAATGAAAGTTCAGGTTTTTTCTTAAAAGCATAGCTTATTTGATCAAGGTAGTAGTTAATTATAAACTCTTTCTCTTCCTTTGACATATCCTTATTTCTAATACTTAGAGCAACTGATTCATAGAACTTGTATCTTAAGAATATTATGAAGCCTTCAAAGTCTTCAACATTAGTACCCTTTTCAATAATAAATATTATTCTAAAGAATAAATTCCACTTAAAATCAGTATTTATAAGTTTTAGTATTTCGTCACCTAAGCTTTGAGTGAAAGTATCGTTAAACACAGGCTTTCTCTCAAACTCTATATAGTTTGTTATAGGGCCAAGATTTTCCTGTATATCAGATAATCTTCCTACTAAATCAACAAACTCTTGTGATATATCCTTAGCAGATTTTCTTTGAGCTTTCATAAATAAGTACTCGCTAATCATGTCGCAGGAGTCCTTGTAATCAATAATATAACCTAAATCGCTCTTAACCTTTGATTTAAATATATCATGTATAGTCTTTGATACAAGCTTAACAAGTTGCTTCTTCTTATTAACCTGTATCGTTGAGTCAGACCTATTAAGATGGTTATAAACACTCATAAGCTGCCTATCAACCATAGTTAAATTATCCTTAATAGTTGCCATGATGTCTATAAAGAAATCTTCTGTAAGTACGTAGTTGTAGTTCTTGTATAGGACCTTGTGGTCTATGTCTCCCCAGAATACATTGACTAGTGACTTTATTTGAAGCTCGAAGTGAATCTTCTTGCCGTCATCATCAACATACTTGCCATCTATCTTATAGATCTCAAAACCATTCTTTTGTAATTGTGGTTGCTCTTCAGATAGCTTTAGATATATCTTTTTATTGATATGGCTTGAGTAGTATCCCCTGTCCTCTTTATAATTGAATAAGTTTAGTAAGTCTCTATAAATTTTCTTTTCGTCGTCAATGAACCTACATTCAATTCTAACACCTATGATATCTGAGATGTTCTCCATAAGGTTCTCTGGCGTCTTGTACTCAGTATATAAATTGTTTCTAAGTATCTTCTCTCTAAGTGAAGTAGCTTCCTTCACTCTGCCTCTTGCGGCTAGAAAGTGATCCTTAGCGCAGAATGTATTAGTAAAGAAATTTTCCAAAATCTCTAATACTTCTTCCAATTTACCATTATTTTCTTCAAGTAACTCTATAGTATCATCTATAAAATCAAATAATTCAAGCCTCATCAGCTCTCATATCCTTTCATTAAACAAATATTTCTGGTTTGTATTTATCCTTTAAGCTGTCAATAACTTTCTTAAATGCGTTCATTTGTTTAATTTGCATAACATGAGCACGCACTTCATCTTTAACTTCATCAAATGATCTAGCTTTTGCATCATTAATCTCATTTAACTTGATTATGTGATAGCCAAATTGAGTCTTAACTGGCTCAGAAATTTCTCCAAGGCTCATTGAAAAAACCTTGTCGTCAAATTCCTTAACCATTTGTCCTCTGTGGAATGTACCTAAGTCTCCACCACTAGCCTTAGATGGGCATGCGGAATGTTCTTGAGCAAGGCTTGCAAAGTCCTCACCCTTATCAATTTTAGCCTTGATATCCTTTGCCTTATCTTCACTATCAACTAAGATGTGGCTAGCAGATCTTGATTCTGGCTCAGAAAATTCATCCTTAAATTCATTATAATAGTTTTTAAGTTCTTCATCTGTCGCTTCTTCACATTCAAGAGCCTTTTTAAAAGCCATATTAGTTAAGATGTTTTCTTTAGCCTTTTCCATCTCAGCTTTGTACTCTTCACTCTCGTCTAGTTTTTCATCGATAGCATTATTATATAACATCGCTTGATTAACCATCTCTTCAACTAATTTTTTAACTCCGTCCTTTGATTGGAACTGCATAGTTAGTTGTGGTCCAAGCATATTTGCAAAGTTTACAACGTCTTCTTTTTTAATTTCTTTGCCGCATACTTTAGCGACTACTTCCTTATTTATTTCCAAAATATCCTCCTTAAAATTTAATCTTTCACATATTTATATTATCATATAAATTATTATTTTGCAAGACTATTTTTAATCTTCAAAATGTGTTATAATACTTATGAGAGGTGATTTTATGAAATATTTACTAGGTGGAGAGAACGAAAAAGTATATTTGAACTCTAAGATGCTAAATAGACACGGCATCATAGCTGGGGCGACTGGTACAGGTAAGACTGTTACATTAAAAGTAATTAGTGAAATGCTTAATAACGATGGCATCAACACATTCATTACCGATGTTAAAGGTGACATTATGAGTCTAGCTGAGAATGGCGAGAGAAATGATAAGATTGATGAAAGACTTAATAAGCTTGGTATAGATGACTACCAAGTTGATAGCTTCCCTGTTGAAATTTTTGGTATATATAAAAAAGGTGTTCCGCTAAGAGCATCTGTTACTGATATAGGTCCAGTACTTTTATCAAAAATGCTTGGTCTAAATGAAGTACAAAGCGGCGTCATTGATGTTATGTATAAAATCGCCGACGAGAACGGTCTAAAACTTATTGATTTTAAAGATTTAAAGATTATGCTTAAGTATATGGCGGACTTCTCTAGTGATATTTCAAGTAAATATGGCAATGTAGCTAAGCAAAGTATAAATGCTATACAAAGAACTCTTATTAGATTTGAAAATGAAGGTGCGATTGACTTCTTCGGCGAACCATCTTTCGATGTAGATGATTTATTAGTGAAAAATGGTGAAAAAGGCACAGCAAACATACTTAACTGTACAGAGCTCTACCTTAACTCAAAGATGTATCAATCAGTTGTAATCTATCTACTTAGTCAGATATTTACTAGTCTTGATGAAGTTGGTGACCTTGATAAACCTAAACTAGTATTATTCTTAGATGAGGCTCACTTAATTTTTAAAGACTTAAATAAAAAGATGCTTGAAAACATCGTTACTATTATCAAGCTTATCAGGTCTAAGGGCGTTGGCATTTTCTTTGTTACTCAAAACCCTAAGGATATACCTGAAGAAGTTCTAAGCCAGCTATCTAACAGAATCGAACACGCTTTGAGAGCCTACACACCTAATGAGATTAAAAATGTTAAATACGCTGCTGATAGTTTTAGAAAGAATCCAAACTTTGACAGTGAAGAAGCTATACTGAATTTAAAAACTGGTGAAGCCTTGGTCTCAACGCTTAATGAAGATGGCGAACCATCCATAGCAGAGATAACTCTTATAAGACCACCTATGTCAAAGATTGGTATGATAGATGAAGCTGTATTTAATGAGATTGTTAATAATTCAGATTTTAACTCTAAGTACAAAGAGCCAATTGACAGAGAGTCTGCTTACGAGATACTTAGTGAAAGATACATCCAAATTAATAAAGAAATGGAAGCTGAAAAAGCAGAAAAAGATGCCCAAAAAGAATATAGAACAAAGCAAAATCAAAAGAAGAGAAATGAAAGTACTGCCGATAAAATTTTAAAGAGAGTATTTAGTGCCTTTACTTATCAAATAGGTAGAACCGTTGCAAGAGATATAATGAATACGATTAAAAGAAAAAAATAATTTATAAATCAATGGCCAGAGCATTTGCTCTGGCCTTTTACACGCGAAAAAAAAGACTAGAGCATCTGCCCTAGCCTTAGTTAATTTATATTCTTTCAACAAATATCTTTACAGTCTTACCGTTTAAGTCTGTTTCTTCTACTTCAAGTTCTTTGTATTCAATGCTATCAGCAACTGTTTCTTTTAGTATAAAGTCTTTGAACTTTTCAAAGATAGCTTTCAAATCATCATTTGCATCAACATAGATTTTAATCTTGTCTAGTACCTCAAAGTCATTTTGCTTTCTAAGTTTTTGTACCTTTGATATAAACTCTCTTAAGTAGCCTTCATCAAGAAGTTCTTCTGTTAACTTAGTATCAAGTATGATGAATACACCATTTTCCATTTCGACATTAAAGCC
>QWCE01007831.1_pt1 | contig 13359 bp, 9 predicted proteins | sample 1972531 | NCBI WGS metagenome assembly QWCE01 (sample SAMN09866716, study PRJNA288562) | Human gut metagenome isolate term4_stool, whole genome shotgun sequencing... | reverse complement strand
CTCAACAATAGCATAAACAAAAACGGCACCGCTGCCCAAAGGGAAAAACCCGGGCGGCGGTGCTGTTTTTGCTAAGGTTCCAGATACACTTTAGGGTGTATCTGAAAAGTCGAAAATATCGTCTGTTTCTTTGTTTTCAGAGATACCTTAGAAAAAATTCAGAATTTACCGTTTATTTTGAGCGCACGTTAGCGTTTGAATCTTGCAAAACCAGGGTGCGACCTTCATGGGCTGCCGAAAAATAAAGGAAACACACTGTGGCCGCAGGCGTTCAAGCATAAAAACAGACCGGCAGGGAAACAGCATACCCCCGCCGGTCTGGTATCTTATCTATTATAATATAAAAGCAAATGATAACGGAAAAAAGCTGAATTTTAATACCGCTCCTGCCGCAGCATCCATTGTTCGCACATATCCTGTGCGGCCTCAACGGTGGAGGCAATGCAGGAGAACAGCTCTCCACGCTCCGTGCAATAAGAATATTCTACACGCTTTTTGCCGTTTTGCGGGGGCAGCGCCACACAGCGGTCCTGGCCCGGTAACAGATACGAAACTTCCGTCCCTAACAACTCCTGCCTGCTGTAATTATGCGGTCAACCGGCGTATCTGAAAAAACTGTTTTGCCCCAGCGAAAAAATCCGGCATTTCTTTGTGTTCAGATACCCCCGAACCGCACACCGTCAGCAATTATACCACCATTCCTCCATAAAACGGAATGGACGAAACCGCCCAACCCAGCTTGACAAAAGAATGCCGCTGCCGCCGCGTTCCCGCCAAAAGAGCCGGGCGGTTCTTTGTGTTTTGGTTGCAGGTTTTACAAAATGGAACGGGAACCCCGAAATAGTTTTACCTCGCCTGTTGCGCGGGAATCTCTTTATTGCTTTTTATGACCCCAACGATCCACACAAGAATGACCAGAGCCAAAAAGTACAAGGCGTTGACCGCAATCAAACATAAAACGGCGCAGAGTTGAAAGTTGTTGTGTAGGGTGTATCAGAAAAGTCGAAAATATCGTCTGTTTCTACAAACGCAGCGGGAGTTTGCGTTAAAAAGCCTTGGAACCCACAAAGGATTCCTGCAGCTCTTTGCCTTACATCCTGCTTGTGTGTGCGAAATATCCGTCATTTTCTTTGTTTTCAGGCAGCCTTTATTGCAGACTTTTTTGATAGCGCTTCCTGCTGAACATGCCGCCAAATTTTTTCAGCCTTTCTTCCTGTCGGGCCTTGCAGGCGCTCTTTTTTTGTGGTACCATGCCCTACAAAAGCAAAAATGGCCGCAAGCGGCAGGGGAGCCCCCCTGACCATGCAGCCAACAACAGGAAGGGCACATCATGAAATTTTTCAGTCTCGAAAATCCAATCTGGAAGTTTATCGGCAATTTGGCGGATTTTTTCCTTTTGTCCTGCCTGTGGTATCTCTGCTGCCTGCCGGTGGTAACGGCGGGTGCGGCCACAACGGCGCTGTATTACGTTACCTTAAAGATGGCCCGCGGGCAGGAAGGCCAGCTCATTCCCGCGTTTTTCCATTCTTTTAAGCAGAACCTCAAGCAGGCAACCGCGCTGTGGGTGGGGTACCTGGCGGTTGGCATCCTTCTGGTACTGGATCTGGTGATCTGCTTGCAGACCAGTTCGGTGTTTGCGGGGGCAATGTTTTTTACCAGCGTAGTGCTGCTGGCCTGCTGGGCGCTGTTTATCACCATGCTCTTCCCGCTGGTTGCCCGGTGCGATAACACCATCGGCGCGCTGTTCAAGATGGGCATTGCCATGGCGCTGCGCAATGTAATGCCTGTTCTGGCCGCGCTGATGGTTACGGTAGCATTTTTTGCCGTGGGCGTTTTTGTATTCTGGCCGGTGCTGCTGGTGGCGCCGGGGCTGGCAAGCTACTGCAACGCCTTTTTGTTCAACCGCATTTTTGATAAATATGGCATGACGCTGGAATAACTGCACAATAAAATACGGTTTGGTTACGGCACTCCGTGCGTTACCCGTTATCCCGCAGGTGGGGGTGGATGGGCAGCCCGGAGTGCTTTCTGTATTCACGGGGGGAACGCCCGGTGCTGGCGCGGAACAGATCCTTGAAATAGTTGCTGCTGCCAAAGCCGCACAGCATGGCAATTTTGGTGATGGAGTTATCTGTCATCAACAGCATCTGGGTGGCCTGGCGCAGCCGGATGTAATTCACATGCTCTTTGAACGTCTGCCCGGTGATCAGCCTGAACTTGCGGGAAAAATAGGTGGGGCTCAGGTTGCAGTATCCGGCCACTTCCTCCAGCGTTAAGGGCTGCTGGTAATTCAGCGCAATGTATTTCAGCGCGCGCTCAATGTCGGCGCTGTAGCCCTCTTTGGGAGACATGGTTTCATGGCTGAAAATGCCATTCCGCAGCAAAAGCAGCACCAGATGCAGCGATTCCAGCTCCAGCACCTGCTCCGAATATTTGCGCGGCAGGTCGTTTTCCAGCAGCATCTGGTCCAAAAGAGCTTCTACCATCGTGCGGGTCTCGGCGTTCAGGATCACCTTGCAGGAACGCTCCAACGTCTGCTGTACTTCGGTCGGGTCGCCACGCATCATGCCGGCAAGTACATCTGCTTTACAGAACACGATAATGCGCTCGCAGCTGGTTTTGCCCTCGTAGCGGGTGCTGTGGGGGTCGCCCGCAGCCACAATAAACAGGTCGCCCGCTTCCAGGTGCCACTGGCCCTGGTTGACAGTGTAGGTGCAGGTGCCGCTTTTCAGGTAAAAAATTTCGCAATAAGTGTGGGTGTGCTCGTAAGACATGCGGAACACCGGGCCGTGCAGAGCACGCTCTACATAAACATCAACAGTTTGCTGCTCCAATTCTTCCGCCGTGCGGGAGTTGGAGTCGTTCTCCATCGGTTCGCGTTCGGGACTCATTGGCAAAGACGTCCTTTCATAAAGTTGTAACTTTTAGCATTGTGCATAAATTGGCGAAAATGTGTTTATGTATTATGGATATATATAATACACTGTTTTTTGGAAAAGTCAAGAAAACTGTGTTTTGTAGCAAAAACTGCATATTTTTTTAGTATTTTCGGTGCTTTCCAGCAGGTATAATGACAGTGTTGAAAGAAAGACGGGGTGCACACCGCCTGAATAAAAAATGTTAACGGCAAAGCTGGTTCATCGCTTGCCCAGCCGCCGTTCCACTGCTTGACATTAAGGAGAACACCATATGAAAAAGAAAATTATTGCAGCCACAATGGCCGCCGCTATGTGCGTAAGTCTGGCAGCCTGCGGCGGCAGCACCGCCTCTTCCTCCGCCGCTGAAAGCACCGCTTCCTCCACTGCCGAAAGCACTGCATCCTCTACTGCAGACGCTGCTTCCACCGGCGATGAAGAAGTTGACCTGCGCATGGCATGGTGGGGTTCTCAGGACCGCCATGACCGCACCATCAAGGCCATCGAGCTGTATGAATCCCTGCACCCGAACGTAAAGATCGAGTATGAGTATTACTCCTTTGATGACTATTTCACCAAGCTCAAGACCCTGGTTGCTTCTGACCAGGTGTGGGACATTTTCCAGCTGGGCGGCAACTTCCCCATGTACATGGACAAGATCTATCCGCTGGATGACTACATCGCTTCCGGTGTTGTGGATGTTTCCGGCATCGGCGATGCCAACCTGAAGACCACCCAGGATACTGAGGGCCATCAGCTGGGTATCTCCAACGGCCTGAACTCTTACGGCATTGCTTACGATCCCGACATGTTCGCTGAAGCCGGCGTTGCCGAGCCCACCGATACCTGGACCTGGGATGACTACGCAAACGCTGCCAACACCATCCATGAAAAGCTTGGCGTTTACGGCTGCTCCTCCATGCTGACCTCTGAATTCATCGCTGGCTGCTCCGTTTACGTTGCACAGTATGGCGATGTTGGCCAGTACAGCTTCTTTAACCTGGATCTGACCGGCATGGGCTTCGATGATCCCCAGATGCTGACCCCCTACATCCAGATGCGTGCTGACTCCATCAAGAATGAGGTTTACCCCGATGCCGGTGCTTCCGCTGAGATCACCAACATCGAAAACGACTTCTTGGTAACCGGCGAAGCTGCAATGGCTTGGGTTGCTGCCAACCAGTTCCCGACCATGTACAACGTCTGCCAGGAGCAGGGCCGCACCCTCAAGCTGGCAACTCTGCCCCGCATCACCAGCGATGGCCCTTCCGGTGCTGTCATCCAGTCCTCTCAGATGCTCTGCGTCTCTCAGGACAGCCAGCAGAAAGAAGAAGCTGCTAAGTTCATCAGCTGGTTCGAAAATGACCCCGACTGCAACAACATCCTGCAGGGCGAGCGTGGCATTCCTGTAAATGCTACCGTTCGTGAGACCCTGTCTGCCAACGCTACCGAAGGCCAGCAGATCATGTACGACTTCATGGACAAGGTTTCTAAGTTCAAGATGCCGGACAAGGTCAACGTGCTGAGCCCCGACGGCCAGGACGAGGTTGTTGATAACTACCGCAACTACATCCAGCAGGTTGTTGACGGCCAGATCACCGCAGAAGAAGCTGCCCAGAAGACCTATGACGATGCAGCTGCACTGTTCACTGAGTAAGGTTTAACACAAATTCATAATGCTCCGGGCGGGCACGGTCAGGAAGAAAGGGCTGTGCCCGCCCTTTTTTGAAAGGGAGGTATTCTTTCGTGAAAGGTCAAACTTCCACCTCGGCACTGAAAAGGTTCATGAACAAAGATAATACCGTCGGCCATGTGTTTGCGTTCCCGTTTATCTTTGGTTTTGTCTGCTTTTCCCTGATTCCGGTGTGCATTTCCTTTTATTATGCATTCACCAACTACTCGCTCGGCTCCAAAACCGCAGCATTTATCGGGTTCAAGAACTTCCTGCGCCTGTTCCAGGACGAGGTTTTCCTGAAATCTCTGGCCATCACCTTAAAATACGTTTTGATCTCTGTGCCGCTCAAGCTGACTTTCGCTTTGCTGGTGGCGTATCTGCTCACCCGGCCCAGCCGCATGGTTACGTTCTACCGTTCACTGTACTACCTGCCGTCCCTGGTTGGCGGCAGTGTGGCCGTTGCCCTAGTGTGGAAACAGCTGTTTGCCCGCAAAGGTCTGTTCAACAGCGTGCTGGCCAACATGGACATGAGCACCATCAACTGGTTCGGCAACCAGAAACTGGCGCTTTACCCGCTGATTTTGATGTCCGTCTGGCAGTTTGGCTCTTCGATGATTATTTTTGCCGCTGGCTTAAAAGAAATCCCTGTCAGCTATTATGAAGCTGCCAGGATCGACGGCGCACGTGGATACCAGAGCTTCTTCCGCATCACGCTGCCCTGCCTGTCTCCCATCATTCTGTATAACCTGATTATGCAGACCATCTCTGCTTTCATGGCATTCACCCAGGCTATGATCATCACCAACGGCGGCCCCAACAACAGCACCATGCTGTACGCCCTGTACGTTTACAACCAGGCCTTCAAGTACAATGATATGGGTTACGCCTGCGCCATGTCCTGGTTTATGCTGGTGGTTATGGGCCTTATCACGTTCATCATCTTCAAAACATCCAAGTTCTGGGTGTTCAGCGAAGCAAACTAAGCAGGGAAGGAGAGTACGGTTATGCATAACAGAAAAGCAGTCACCAAAGTACTGTATCACGCATTTGTCGTTTTGTTCGGCTTTATGATGGTTTATCCCGTATTGTGGATGATCAGCGGCTCGTTCAAGGGCAACGCCGAGATTCTGCGCGGCACCCTGTCCCTGATCCCGAAAGAGCTGAAGCTGACAAACTATGCCACCGGCTGGAAAGGCTTTGGCGGCACCACCTTTGCAACCTTCTTTACAAACTCCATCTTCATTACGGTCATTGCAACCTTCGGCACCGTCATCAGTTCCTCTCTGGTGGCCTATGCTCTGTCCCGTGTGCGGTTCCGCGGCCGCAAGTTCTGGTTCACCTGCATGCTGGTCACCATGATGCTGCCCACCCAGGTCATCATGATTCCCCAGTATCTGATTTATTATCGCCTGGGTCTGGTTCCCGGCTATGTACCCCTGATCCTGCCTTACTTCTGCGGTCAGGCGTTCTTTATCTACCAGATGATGCAGTTTATGCAGGGCATCCCCAAGGATCTGGACGAAGCCGCTACCATTGACGGCTGCAGCAAATACCAGATTTACAGCCGCATCATCCTGCCGCTGATGAAACCCTCCATCGTAACCACTGTTATCATTCAGTTCTACTGGAAGTGGGACGACTACATGGGCCCCCTGCTTTACTTGAGCCGCCCGCAGTCGTATACTGTATCTATCGCCATCAAACTGTTTGCCGACTCTGCTTCCACCACGGACTATGGCGCAATGTTTGCTATGTCCACCCTTTCGCTGATCCCCGTGTTCCTGATCTTCCTGTTCTTCAACCGCTATCTGGTTCAGGGCATTGGCACCAGCGGCCTGAAAGGCTGATGTTTGTATGAAAACCATCCAGAACCCCATCCTGCGCGGCTTTTGCCCGGACCCCTGCATGATCCGCACCGGGGACGATTATTACATTGCCACATCCACCTTTGAATGGTGGCCCTGTGTCAACCTGTACCATTCCAAAGACCTGGCCCACTGGGAGCAGCTGCCAAGCCCGCTGCGCGAACCCGGCCAGATGGACCTGCGGGGGGACCCCAACTCCGGCGGTATCTGGGCCCCGGACCTGAGCTGGGATGGGCAGTATTACTACCTGCTTGTCACCAACGTGACCACCAAAAAGGGCCGTTGGTACAACACCCATAACTATATGAGCCGTGCCGTTTCCATCACAGGGCCGTGGAGCCAGCCGGTGTACTTGAACAGCATCGGATTCGACCCTTCGCTGCTGCATGATACCGACGGTAAGTGCTACCTGGTCAATATGGTCAACGGCTTCAAAGGCGTGCTGGTGCAGCAGATGGACCCCGAAACCGGCGCCCTGCTGGGCGAACGCCGCAAGGTATACAGCGGCTCCGGCATCGGCTGCACCGAAGGTCCCCGCATCTATCACATTGGCAGCTGGTACTATCTGGTTGTGGCCGAAGGTGGTACTGGGTACTCCCATTGTGTCACGATTGCGCGGTCGGACAACGTGTTCGGCCCCTATGAGACAATGCCGGACAACCCGCTGCTGACTTCGGATCAGAACGATCTGACCGCCATCCAGAAATGCGGCCACGGTTCCTTTGTGGAAACGCAGAACGGTGAATGGTACATGGCACACCTGTGCTCCCGCCCGAACTCTGCCCGCGGCAGCCTGCTGGGGCGCGAAACAGCGCTGCAAAAAATCACCTGGCAGGATGGCTGGCCGCGGCTGGCCTGCGGCGGAAAAATTGCCCAAAACGCCGTGCCCGCCCCAAAAGATTTGCCAGAAGTGGAGCTGCCCGCAATGGCGGAACAGGATGACTTTGACGTTCCGGCCCTTGCCCCCGGCTATGCCACGCCGCGCACCCCGCTGGGCGATTGTGTGAACCTGACCGTCCGCCCCGGCTGGTTGCGGCTGACCGGGCAGGAATCCATGAACTCGCTGCACCATGTTACCCTGGTGGCCCGCCGCCAGCAGGAGCACGAAATGCAGGCCGAGACCCGCATGGACTTTGCCCCCGTCTGCCCGGAGCAGATGGCCGGTTTTACCTACTGTTATGACAGCATGAACTTCTACCTGCTGGGCAAGACCTGCGCCGAGGATGGTACCCCGGTGCTGGAACTGTTAAAAAGCGATACTGGTGTGGTGGAAGATGTGTGCGATCCTGTTCCCGTGCCGGATGGCACGCTGGACTTTAAGCTGACCACCACCCCGGACGGCGGCATGGCGCAGTTCTATTACCGCCAGCCGCAGGGGGAGTGGCAGTCAATCGGCCCGGCCTGCCCCACCGATATTTTGACGGACGAGCACTGCCGCGGTTTTACCGGGGCGCATGTGGGTGTGTATGCCCACGATATGGCAGGGCTGCATAACCATGCCGATTTTGATTATCTGAACGTACATTTTGAGAGGTGAGCTCCCATGATGCAGGCAAACACCGGCGTCCGGTTTGAAACCAAAGACCCGCTGCTTTCCCAACTGGTCAAACAGGCGGAAGAAAAGTGCCGCCTGAACATTAAAAACTTTGGCGGCGACCCCGTTCTGGTTGAGGGCGGCGGCTATGAAAAAATCTGGCTGGAAACCCAGCCCATGGGCGGCGCAATGTATGCCAGCCGTGATTTTGCCACCGGCCTGAACAACAGCCTGATGTTTATGCGCCACCAGCGTGCGGACGGGCGGATTCCCGGCAGCATTGCGGTGATTGATGGCAAAGTGGTGCCGCAGTTCAACAAGTTCCAGGGCTTCTGCTTCCCGGAACCGGCGCTGGATCTTTACTATCTGGGCGGCAAGGATGCCGAATACCTGGCCCAGCTGGCCAAAACGCTGGAAGCGTTTGACGCCTACCTGTGGCGTGTACGCGATTCCGATGGGGACGGCTGCCTGGAGACTTGGTGCAAGTACGATACCGGCGAAGACCACGCCATGCGTTACGCCGATGCCCCCGACCCGTGGGAGGAGGAAACCCCGCCCCAAGGCTGCACAGCGGTGCCCATTGCCTCGATGGATGTGATGAGCTACTCATATGCCTGCCGCGAAACATTGGCGGAAATTGCACGAATCAGCTGCGATGCCGAGGCACAGGCCCAGTGGGCCGCCAAGGCCAAAGCCGTGCAGGACAAGATGGTGAGCTACCTGTGGGACGATGCCCGCGGCGCGATGTTTGACCGCGACAAAAACCACAACCAGATGCCCACCCTGATCCACAACACGCTGCGCTGCATGTATTGGCACAGCCTGCCGGATGCTTTGGCGGAGCGCTTTGTCAAGGAGCACCTGCTGAACCCGCAGGAGTTCTGGACCAAAATGCCGCTGCCCAGCGTGGCCGCCAACGACCCGCTGTTCCGCAACGTGACCACCAACAACTGGAGCGGTCAGGCTGAAGCGCTGACCTATCAGCGTGCCATCCGTGCGCTGGAAAATTACGGCATGTATGAGCTGATTCCCCAACTGGGGCAAAAGCTGATGCAGGCCATTGGCCCCCAGTGCCGCTTTGTGCAGCAGTATGACCCCTTTACCGGCGAACCTTCGGTCATCTGTGAACCTGGCCAGCCCCCGCAGGATGCTTACGGCCCGGCTATGCTCTCGGTGCTGGAATACACCGCCCGCATGTACGGCGTAAGCCTGGTGCGGGATACCGTGGTGTGGGGCACCTGCCCGCTGGAATGCCGCTATACCCAAGCCCTGAACGGCCGGCCCCGGCCTGCGCATTACCACCGACCTGGATGGCAATATTCTGGGCACGGCCCGCTACCTGCCGGATGCAGACCCCGCCCAGGTGACGCCGCAATAAACACTATATAATAAGGAAGCGAACACGATGGAATACCTGTATCCCGGTGGGCTGGCCAAAGCCATTACGTTCAGTTATGATGACGGCCAGGTATATGACCGCCGCCTGATCGAAATTTTTAACCAGGCGGGCTTCAAGGGAACCTTCCACCTGAACTCCGGCAACCTGGATAAGGACGGCTATGTGCAAAAGGCCGAGCTGCCTACCCTGTACGCCGAGCACGAAATTGCCTGCCATGGCGTGACCCACCGCCACCCGCGCCAGATGAACCAGACTGAATGGCTGCGGGAAGTGTGGCAGGACCGCCTGACGCTGGAAGAACTGACCGGCGGTATTGTGCAGGGCATGAGCTATGCCTTTGGCGAATACTACCCCGAACAGGTGGAAGCGCTGTGCGCCATGGGCATCCAGTACAGCCGCACGGTGGAAAGCACCGGAAGTTTTGCCCTGCCGCAGGAGCTGCTGCGCTGGAAACCCACCTGCCACCACAATGATAAACTGCTGGAACGCGCAGAAAAGTTTTTGCATGTTCCGGGATATGAAAAAATGCCGCTGTTTTATATCTGGGGCCACAGCTTTGAATTTGAGCGCGAAAACACCTGGCCCCTGATGGAGCAGCTGGCAGAAAAGCTGCACGGCGCACAGGATATCTGGTATGCCACCAATGGCCAGATTGCAGATTACCACCTTTGCAGCATCCAGTATTATCTGCGCTTTTGGCTTAGCATCTGCCGCACCTCGCTCGCCGTATCGGCACTTAGAATTATGCGGTATTGCCTTAAGAAGCTGTTTTATCAGCATTGCGCACCAGATAAAGCCGGTGCACAATGATGACAAAAAATAGCTTCTAAGGTGTATCGAAAAATGAAAAACAACGATTACATGTGAAAATTATCTGGGCTTTCGGCCCAGCTGATACACCCTGAATACTCCCCAAGGAGGCCAAGCATGATTTATGATATTTTGCAATATGGTGCCGTGGGTGATGGCACCACAAACGATGGCCCTGCCATCCAGAAAGCCATTGATGCCTGCGCGGCAGCCGGCGGCGGCCGAGTGCTGGTGCCGGGCGGCCATATTTACAAATGCGGTTCCATTTTGCTGCACAGCCATGTGGAGCTGCACCTGGAGCACGGCTCCCGCCTGAAAGCCAGCGAAAACAAAGAGGACTTCTTGGAAGTGGAAGCTGCCTACCGCGACCATTACCGCGATACATCGCTCAAAGTGCCCTCTTACGAAAACTGCGAATATGACGGTGAGCCGAAGAATTATTTCATTATGGCTAAGGATGCCGAGGATGTCTGCATCAGCGGCAGCGGCGTAATCGATGGCTCCGAAGAAAACTTTTACGGCGAGATCGATCATAACTTTATTGAGGGAACCTATTATCCGCGCATTCCCATGCTGCTGATGAAAGGTGTGCAGCACCTGACCATCCGTGAAGTCACCCTGACCCGCAGCGCGTTCTGGACCGTGCATATGGTGGGCTGCCAGGATGTGCTGATCGATGGCATCCGCATTTTGAATAACCTGAAAATGGTCAACTGCGACGGCATTGATCCCGACCACTGCCGCAATGTGCGCATCAACAATTGCCATATTGAATCCGCCGATGACTGCATCGTGTTCAAGACCACTGAGAAAAATGCATATCTTGGCCCGTGTGAGAACATTGTGGTTTCCAACTGTACGCTGACCTCCACCAGTGCCGCTATCAAGTTTGGCACCGAGAGCGTTTCGGACTTCCGCAATATTACCGTCACCAACTGCGTTATCTCCCGCACCAACCGTGGCATCTCTCTGATGCTGCGTGATGGCGGCAACATTGAAAACGTGACCTTTGCCAACCTGCACATCAACACTCGCATGTTCTCTGACCAGTGGTGGGGCGAAGCCGAAGCCATCTGTGTGACGGCGGTGGACCGCAAACAGGGCAACAGGGCGGGGCATATCCGCAATGTACATTTTGAAAACATTAACTGCAGCGGCGAAAACGGCATTTTCCTGCACGGAAGCGAGGGCAACAGCCTGGAAGATATCTCGTTCCGTCACATCCGGGTGGACATCCGCAAGCAGACCGCATGGCCCATTGACCATTGGGACCTGCGCCCCAGCGAGGTGCCCGGCATGATTCCCGGAAAAGTGAATGGCTTTACCTGCGTACATGGCAAAAGCATCCGCTGCGAGGACGTCGTTATCCGCAAAGACAGCTCTATGGACCCGTGGTTCGATCAGGATTTCTGCTGGCAGGACACCGAGAATGTGACTGTGGTAAAGTGATGATATACAGCGGCAAAATGCCTGTTTGGCGGCCGTAAGCCGCTGTTAATATTCAAAAGTATCCCCGCGGGGCGCTCCGTCCGCCCACGGGCAGGGCCGCAGGCAGCAAAAGCGCCTGCGGCCCTTTTGCTATCCGTCGGGCGGCCAAGGACGCTATCTCTTACATATGGGGATTGGGTTATTGCATATTTGTACTGCGGTAAGGTTTCTCCACGGCGGGGGCGTTACAAACTTGACAATTTATACCAACCTTTCCCATGCCGCAAAATTGCCCCCAAAATTATCCGCCCAACCCGTGACAGAAAAACTGGAATCCGCTATAATAGGGGTAACCGCAAATCCACATTGCAGGCAACTGCAAGAAAGGGAACCCGATGAACCAAACAACAGCAAACGCTGCAGCCCTTGCGCTGGTTGGCGCACTGGCATTGCAGCTGGCTGCCTGCGGCACGGCGCAGCAGTCTGACCCCGGACAGGCATCCACTCAGCCGGAACCCGTTACCCTGACCATGAGCTGGTGGGGGGACGATGCCCGCACCGAAACCTACCAGCAGGCCATCCAGGCATTTGAGGCAAAACTGCAATATATTACTGTAGAAACCATCTACGGCACCACCGCTGACGAGGATCAAACCGCCGATGTGATGCAGGTGGACTGGACCTGGCCGGGCCAAAATGCTGACCAGTTTGTTGACCTGAACGAATATAGCGATGTGATCGATCTGGAGCAGTTCAGCCAGAGTGCGCTGGATGCCTGCACAGTGGATGGCGCTTTGCTGGCTGTGCCAATGTCGGTGACAGGCCGCATTTTTTATTGGAACACCTGCACTTTTGAACAGGCAGGGATCGATGCGCCCAAAACCTATGAGGAGCTGCTGACCGCAGGCAACACCTTCCGCGAGGTGCTGGGGGAGGAATATTACCCCCTGGCCATGGATGCAGCCGCCCGCATGAACCTGATGGTCAGTTATCTGGAATCTACCACTGGCAAAGCGTGGGTGGTGGATCGCCAGCTGCAATATTCGGCAGACGAGATCAAAACCGGGCTGGAATTTTTGCAGGCGCTGGAAGAAAACCATGTCATGCCCACCCTTGCCGCCCAGCAGACAAACGGGACGCTGGACCAGACCCCCATGTGGCAGAACGGCCAGTACGCCGGTACCTTTGCCTGGGATGCCGACGCCGAAACCTACCGCAGTGCGTTAAAAAATGCCAGCGGCTTTTTGGTAGGGGATGAGATCGCCTTTGGCGGGCAGGCCAACGGCGGATGTTCTAAAGTATATCTGGCCCTTGCCATCAACAGCAGCTGCCAGCACCCGAAAGAAGCGGCGATTCTGGTCAACTTTTTGCTGAACGAGGATATGGGTGCTTCCATCATGGGCACTGCCTGCGGTTTGCCGGATTCCGTCACTGGCCGTGCGGCTGCCACAGCGGCAGGCCTGGTGAACCCGCTGGTGGTGGAAGCCAACAACCGCATGATGGCTTTTGTGGATTTCCCACTTGACCCCACATTTGAAAGCCCGGCTCTGGCCGCTGTGCCGGACGGCTTGTACGCCGCCGTATTGACTGCCTGCAGCAACGGAGAGCTGACAACAACCCAGGCCGCCGAACAGCTGGCGGAGGGGATAACGGCTATGCTGGATAGAACCGTGGCGGAATAAGCGGCTAAAAGAGCAAGGCAATATCATTCTATCATGCCGCAAGCGTGAAAA
>QWCE01004644.1_pt1 | contig 13363 bp, 13 predicted proteins | sample 1972531 | NCBI WGS metagenome assembly QWCE01 (sample SAMN09866716, study PRJNA288562) | Human gut metagenome isolate term4_stool, whole genome shotgun sequencing... | reverse complement strand
TTTTACTACTTTCATTTTGAATTCTGTGCTATATTTTGCCATTAAAAAACTGACCTCCGTTAGTTAGTTTTTAGGTCTAACTTTTGGGGGTCAGTTCAAAAATTTACAAAGACCTTTTTAGCTTATTTATTATTTATTTCCAACAACTTTGTAATAATCTTTTTCTTCATTTACACTAGTTTTGTAACCAGCATTTTCTAGAAATCTTATTACATTTTCTTTGGCTACTTCTGTATCTACTAAAACTTCGATATTATTTTCGCCTGTTAGGGTTGCTTCTTGGGTTAACATTATTGGTTCGGGACAGCTTAATCCTCTTGTATCTACTTCTTTCATGCATTACTCCTTTTTGACATACTTGCTATTAGTAAGTTTATTACAAAACAAATTGCTACTGCTATCATTCCATTAACTGTTGGACCTTCTGGGCTTGATGCTAGTCCAAAGTTATGAGCAAATGCAGCTCCTATGATTAATCCTATTACTGTAATTGCTGCATCGTTATCGCCTTGACCTGATAATACTGTTTGTCTAATTGGGCAACCACCCATTAATACTGATGAGAATCCCATCAATAGTGTTCCTAGGAAATTCCACAAGTGATTGCTGTGAGCTACTGGTTGTTCAGCAAAGCCAAATTTAAATTGGCCAAATACTAGGTTCATTACTAAAGCACCGATGAAAATTCCAAGAGCTCCCATAAATAAGGTATTATCTTTTACTAAAATTATATCTCTAAATGCTCCTGCTGTACAAAGTCTTGTTCTTTGGAATAAGGATCCAACTATTAGGCCTGCTATTATTGACATGATAATTGGAGCATGTTTAGATCCTGGTCCTTCTGTTGCAAATACTATAAATTCTGGTTTAACAAGTAAAAATACTAATAATAAAACCATAAATGCTGGCATAAAATATCCGGCAATTTTGCTTTGATCATGAGCACGTCCTAGAGAAAATCCTTTTTTAAGGAAGTATACGCCGATTCCTATACCACAAATAAAACCTAATAAGCCGACAATTGCATTGGCATCTCCACCTGCAAGTCTAAGTATTAGTCTAAGTGGACAGCCTAAAAACATCAAAGCACCAATCATTGATGTAAATCCAAGTGTAAATCTTAAAATTGGAGCAGATCCTCCCTTAGATTTGAATTCTCCTTTGATATTAGCCATTATACAAGCTCCTAAGATAAAGCCTATAATTTCTGGTCTAATGTATGAAACTTTTGCTGCTGAGTGTAGGCCGATTGCTCCTGCTATATCTCTCCAGAAACAAGCAAGGCAAAAGCCCATGTTACCAGGGTTGCCATTTTTTACTAAAAATGCGGCTATGGCACCGATTATCAAACCTGCTATTAGGTTTATTGTTTTACGATTTTTATTAATTTCCATAAAATCCTCCGATTAATTTTTATAAATTTTCTTTTAAAATTGCACTTTCTGGCATGTCTTTTTCAAAATTCCACTTATCCTTAGTTTTTGCAAAATCTACAAATATTGATAAGATTGCAAAAACTGCTAGTAGGTACTGGTAAAATAGAAATGGCATTATGTCAACTGGTGCAAGGAGTCCTTGGGTGATTTTTGCTGCTATTAAAAGCTGTATTCCATAAGGGATAAGTCCTTGACCAACGCAAGAGAAAATATCCAAAAGTGAGGCAGATCTTCTAGGGTCAACCTTATAATCTTTTGACAATTTTTTGGCTATAGGTCCTGCTATAACTATGGCTACGGTGTTATTGGCTACAGCTATATCCATCAAAAATACTATTAGACAAATTCCAATTTCCGCAGATCTTCTTCCTTTTACAAAGCCCAAAACTTTTTTGTTGATAAAATCAAGTCCACCTTCTTTGTTAACCATGTAGGAGAGTCCACCAATAAGCATTGACAAGATAAAAATCTCTGTCATTGATGTAAAGCCTTCGTAGATAAGTTTTGATAAGCCTATAAAGTCAAAGGAATTTTGGAAAAGCATAATTATGCTTGCAAAAATTATTCCACTGGTTAAAACTACAAATACGTTGATACCAATAAGAGCTGTTACTAAGACTAATAGATATGGCAAAACTTTTACTATTTCTATTTGGCTAGTTTCTATTGGAACTACAGTTTCAGGTCTACCAAAAGCTATAAATAAAATCAAAGTAATGATAGCTGCTGGCAGTGCAATTTTTAGGTTTAGGTTAAATTTATCTTTCATATCTACATTTTGAGTCTTGGTTGCAGCTATGGTCGTATCGGAAATAATGGATAAGTTATCTCCAAACATTGAACCAGATACTAAGGCTGCAAGGCTCATAGCAAGATTTAGACCAGCTCCTTGGGCAAGGCCTATTGTAACTGTTGTAAGAGCTGAGATTGTTCCTACTGATGTACCAGTTGCTGTTGACATAAAAGCTGCTATTATAAAAATTCCTGCAATTATAAGATTGGCTGGGACAAATCTAAGACCAAGATTAACTACTGCATCCCTACCACCGCTTGCTTGAGCAACTGTAGAAAAAGCTCCTGCAAGTAAGTAAATTAGGCACATGGTTATAATATTTTCATCTCCACAGCCTGCTATAAATGTAGAAAATTTCGAATTTAAGTCATCTTTAAAAAGTATAAAGGCAACTATTACAGCAACAAAAGCTGCAACTGGTGCTGGCATTTGATAAAAAGCATTTTCCACACCTTGAATTTGCAAAATAATTCCTGTTACAAAATAAATTATTACAAAGACTAATAAGGGTATCAAGGCATAGGCATTAGCTTTAGTTTTTTTATTAATTTGCATTTTTTATCCTCTCTAGCTTTTAATAGCTTCTGGCATTTGACCGATTTTGGCGTCTTTGCCATATTTATTGATGGCGTAGATAAAAGCGTCTAAATTTTCTATTGGCGTTCCTACTGGTGAACCACAGCCTGTAGCTGCTATATAGCCACTTTTGGCATCTGCCGCTTTTTTTATGCAAGTTTTTACAGCTTCTATTACATCATCAATACTTCCATAGCGCATAACTTCTACTGGTGCAACATTTCCCACAACTATAAGCTTATCCTCGATTGCTTTCTTGCAAGCTTCTAAGTCCTCACAATTATCGACACTGAAAAAATCTATATCAAAATCTTTATAATATTTCCATTGTCTGTTGGTGTGTCCACAAATGTGTAAATTTGGCTTGATTCCATTTAGTTCATAGTAGGCACTTAGTTGTTTTTTTAGATAAGGTAGGGAAAATTCCAAAGCTTGTTTTGGTGATAAAATATCATCGCAAGCTACTGGATCAACCACCATTACACTTGTCGGTCCAAATTCCTTTTTGAAAGCTTTTGCCCAAGATAAGTTAGCCTCAAAGCAAAAATCCAAAAGTTTTTTTACCTCATCAGGATTTTTCTTAAGATCTCTTAGAAGTTTATCCACTGGTCTAATGGCTGCTGCCGTTGTAATTGGCCCTGGGATTTCAGTTTCAATTACCATATCAGCAAATCTATCTTTCATGATTTTTCCTCTTTTTAGCTTTTCAAGCAAAACTTCGTTGCTATAGGGATCTGGCATTTTTATTAGATTCATATTAAGCTGATCTTCCATGACAAATTTTTCTATATAATCTATGTCATTTTCTGGAAAAACAAGCTTTGATCCTACAGCTTGGCCCATAGTCCTAAGAGAAAGCTCCTCTGTTAGTCCAACTATTTTGTAGTGATCGTATTTGTATTTTACAATATCAGTTAGGACATCTACATCTTCCATTTGGCTAATGCTATAAGAAAGACAATTTGCAATTATTCTATTGGTAGACATTATTGCAAAGGGAAGATGATCCACCACTTGGCCATTTAGATAGGCGGAAGTTCTTTGGCCTGAAGTAATCTTTGGCCTATAATTTTCCATTTCTATTTCAAGTTCTTCTTTATCCATCAATCCTCCTTTCATTAATATTTATACAAAAAGCTAAAATTATCTTTATTGATAAAGAGCTTTTGGTATCTCATTAATTCTTGCATCTTTGCTATACTTTCTTACTGCATAGACAAAGGCATCGACATTTTCCTTGGGAGTTTCTGCTGGAGTCCCACAGCCTGTTGCAAGTATGTATCCATTTTTTGCATCTGCTCCCTTTTTTATACAAACTTTAACAGCATCAATTACATCGTCAATGCTTCCATTTTTCATAACATCAACTGGTGGAAGATTGCCCATTAAAGCTAATTTGTCTTCTATGGCAATTTTGCATTCTTCTAAATCATGGCAATTATCCACGCTAAAAAATTCTATATCAAAATCTTTCAAATCTTCCCACTGTCTTTTCGTGTGGCCACAAATATGTAGGTCTGGCTCTATGCCATTTAGTTTTCCAAGTCTACTTGTCAAATCTTTTAAGTATGGATAGGAAAATTCCTTGGCTTGTTTGGGAGATAAAATATCATCGCAAGCTACTGGATCTGCAATCATAATTTTTCCCGGTCCAAATTCCTTATAAAAAACTTCTGCCCATTTCATATTTGCTTCTAGGCAAAATTCCAATAATTTTTTCACTTCTTCTGGATTTTTTCTTAAATCTCTTAGTAATTTGCTTAAAGGTCTAAGAGCTGCTGCCGTGGAAATTGGTCCAGCAAGAAAAGTTCTAATAGGATGGTCGGGAAATTTTTCCCTTAATTTTCTTGCATCTGCTAATTTTTTTGCCAAAATTTTATTTTTGTAAGGATCTGGCATTTGCAAAAGATTTACATCAAGCTTTTCATCTAGGAAATATTTATCGACACGATCTATTCCATTTTCTGGGAAAATTCCAGTAGATCCAAGGGCGTAGGCCATGGTTCTAAGATTTAGGCCTTGAGAAATTCCAAAAATCTTATATTCATTTGCTAATTTGTCGGTAACTTCAATTTGTCTTTCGATATTTGAAAATTCTTTTATAGAATAGCCTAAATTATATCCATAAACCACATCCAAGCTCATTATATTGTAGGGCAGATGATCGACTCTTTGTCCACTTAGATAAGCCTTCAATCTCTCATGTGAGTTCATCTGTGATGGGTATTTTTTAAGTTCTTTTTCCAGTTCTTCTTTGTTCATTTTTCTTCCTAAGTTAGACTTCTAAAATGTTTCTTGCCAGTGATGTATTCTTCTAATCTTTTGATTAGTATAAAATAAATGGCAATATTTCCTAGCATATGGTTGATATCAAAGGGAATTGAACCCACATACAAGGCAATAAATGAAATTTTGCCTGCATCTATTATCAAAACTTGCATTAATGTAATTAATAGCCCATAAATAAATCCTGATCCGCCAAGAGCTAGAGCCTTGGTCAAATCAGTTTTTTTTATTTTTTTAAAGATCAAAAAATTAATTAGGCTTAATATGGCAAAATCTACAATTTGAAAAATCACCCAATAACCAAAGCCCAAATAAAAGCTTGTCACTGTCATGGTTATAGCATTTACAATTATCGCTTCGTCAAGCTTTCCATCAATGGCAAGAATTAGAATAATATCTGATAAAATTTGCACATTGGGAATAAGTTGAAAATTAATTCTACTTACCACGCAAATTGCGATAAGACTTGCAAGTCTTGTAAGTTTTCTAGTATCCATCTACATTTGTTCAAATCTAAATTCTATTTTATCCCCTTCTTTGACTTCATAATCGCCGATGCCAACTTCTGCCATTTGATCGTTTACATAGTACATCCAGTATTGGTTTTTATCCTTATCTTGGCTTATGCCTGCTAGTTCTGTCATCATTCCATTTTCAAATTTAGCTTTGTGTTTTTCTTCTAGATATTTTTCTAGACCATCTTTTCCTATTTCTGCATCTTCTGTTAGGATTTCTTTGTCATTAACCTTATCGTAAATTGTTATCTTTACGCTTGTAGTTTCTGGAGTTTCAGCCTTTTCTTCTACTTTTGTTTCTTCTTTTGGCGCTTCTTTTGCTTGATTGTTACAAGCGCTTAGGCTTATTGTTGTGATTGTTAAAATTGCTAATAAATATTTGTTGATTTTTTTCATATTTTCCTCCTAAAATTGCATGGCTCTTGCAAATGTTTTTTCATAATCTTTGCTTGTTGAAAGTTCCACGTAAGAAATTTCCTTGGCTAAGTCTTCCATTTCATTTTTTATTTGGGGATTCATAAGAGCCATATATGCCCCAACTAGGGATGAATTTCCCACATAAGTTATCAAATTTTCTACTTCTTTTGGCAAAATTCCAACTTTACTTATATCAGATTTTTTTAGATGCGAGCCAAAAGCTCCGGCGATTATCACAGAATTTAATTTCTCTATTTCAACCTTTTCTATTTGTAAAAGCGTCAAAAATCCCGATAAAATCGCTCCTTTAGCAAGTTGAACTGCTCTTATATCATCTTGGCTTAGGTAAATTTTATTTTCTTCATCTAAAATTATAAATCTCTTGCCATTTTCATTCTCTCTGATATATTTTTTTCTAAAATTAGAATTTTCCAAGTTTTTTGGATCTATTATCCTTCCTCTTTTGTTAATTAATTTATTCTCTATCGCCTCTGCTACGGCGCTTAGTAGGCCACTTCCGCAGATGCCCTTAGCTTTTTTACCTCCTATAATTTTTAGTCTTATTTGATCTTTTTCTATTTTTATTTCTTCAATAGCTCCTCTTTCTGCACGCATACCATATGATATATTCATCGCCTCTAAGGCTGGACCAGCTGCAGTTGAGCAAGCATACAATTTATTTCTAGTTTTTAGAACCATTTCACCATTTGTTCCAATATCTATAAATAAGGTATTTTCCTTCTCTTTTAGTTTTGTAAGATAAACTCCAGCGACTATGTCACTGCCGATAAAAGCCGAAACATTTGCCAAAGTGTAAAGATTTGCGGGAAAATCTATGTCCAAATCTCTTGCGCAAAATTTTTGCCCTTGTAAAAATTCCGCCTCATAGGGAAATCTACCAAGTTTTTTTGCATCCGCTCCTACTAGCATGTGTAACATAGTAGTGTTGGCAGCTACTATAATTTCTTTGATAGAATTTTTTTCGATGTCATAATCTTTTATAAGTCTATGTAAAAGTTCCTTTAAACTTTTTATTAAAACTTCTTTTAATAGGTCTTTGCCCTTAGGATTTTCATATTCAAAGCTAATTCTAGTCATGACATCAAGGCCATATTTGCTTTGAGGGTTAATATCTGAAATTTTGCCCACGATTTCACCAGTTGATAAATCTACCAAATAAAGGGCAATTGTCGTAGTTCCAATATCTATGGCAAAACCATAGCCAGATCTGAAAAACTTTTTAAAATCTGGGATTTCCCCCTGGTCCAATATTTCTAGTTTTGAATTTTGGTAAAAATTTCTAATTTCTATATCAGTTTCTGGGAAAATTTGACAGGCAAGTCTGATATTTTCCTTAATTTCTTCTTTGCTTAAAAGCAATTTTTCTTTTTCGCTTGGTGGACTTACAATCCCAGATAAAATTTTTATCTTGCATTTGCCACAAGTTCCTTTGCCATTGCAAAAATTATTGATCTTTACAGAATTTTCCAAAAAATCTTTTAGGATATCTTCTCCACTTGTTTGAAATTCTTTGTCTAAATTTTCTACTTTTATTTTCATTTTCCAATAAAACTTTTGGCTACTTTTACCGCTTCTGTTGCATTTTCACTGTAGGCGTCTGCTCCGATCTTTTGGGCAAAACTTTTTGAAACTGGGCCTCCACCAATCATTACAATAAATTTATCGCGAAGACCTCGCTCTTTTAGCATATCTATAACTTTTTTCATATTTTCCATGGTTGTCGTCATAAGAGTTGACATCATTATAAATTTTGCATCATTTGCCAAAGCTTCATCTATAAATTTCTCACAAGGAACGTCTTTTCCTAAATCTATCATCTTAAAACCAGCAATTTCTAGCATAAGTTTTACTAAATTTTTACCAATATCGTGAGTATCGCCCTCGACAACGCCAATAACTGCTGTCGCCAAAGTTTTTTCTTGGTGACTTTCCATTTTTTCTGTTAGAACATCGATACCGTTATACATGGCATCAGAGCAAATTAGAAGATCTGAAATATAATATTCTTCTTCATCAAAAAGTTTGCCAACCTCGTTCATTCCTTTGATAAGCCCCTTAAAAATCGCCTCTTCTGGGTCGTAGCCTTCTGCTAGATAGGCCCTGCAAAGATCGGCAATTTCCTCATCTTCTTCATCTATAACCATCTGTGCCATCTTATCAAAATATTCTTCTTTGCTAGGCATTTTCCCTCCCTATTTTAATCTTATTTACTTTATCAAAACTTTTATCAGCTAAATTTATGCACCTATCGCCCACAAGGGAATTTTCGCTAAACAAAATATCTATGTATTTTTTAGGTTTTTCAAATTTTATCTCTTCAAAATAAGCCTTATCTAAGTCAATGAGGGCAAAAGTTGATTTGGGGCAAAGGTGAAAAGTAAATTCGTTATTTTTTTCCAATAGCAAAACTTTTTTTAGAAATTTTTCCAAAAAATCGTCTACATATCTTGCAATTTCTTTTTCTCCCAAGACTTTGGGATCGAGGATACTTTCAGAAAAAGAAAAAACTTTTACGCCTTTTTCAAGCATTTTTTTAATAAAATCTATGTAAATATCTGAAAGTTTGTCGTAAAGATCATTTAAAATTTCTCTTTTTTTCTTCATAGCTCGCATAACTTTTGTAAATTCGAGAAGATTATCAAGAGTTGCCAAAGGTCCTCTAATTTCTATTACAGTTTTTGCTGGATCAAGGATTTCCAAAGCCTTTACCATAGTTTTGTAAGACTCATTTTCATAATTCATTTGCAAATCAATTTCTTCAATTTTTTCAAAAATTGGGACAGCTTTTATCCCATTTTCAAATTCAACTCCCAAACAAACTGAAATTATGGGAAGGATTGGAAGTGAAATATATCTGCCCGATTTGGCAAATTCTGCCATAAGCTTTGGATTGCTATAAGTTTCTTTATTTATGGCACGACTTGTATTATCCACGCACTTATAAGATCTAATCATAATTTCCTCACAAGCTTTAAAAGTTTTTTCCACAAAAAAATTAATGATTCTTATGGAAATTTGCACATAGCAAATACAACCAAAAGCGTGTACTTTTTAGGAAAACCTAAGCTTTTAGTTCCATAATAATCATTAATTAGCTCAAAAAAGATTTAAATAAGTGTACTTTCCCTAAGGATTATCTAAATCTCTTGATATTAACTTAACATTTATAAGCACTATTGTCAATATTATTTATAAATCTTCTAAATTAATCAACTCTAGTGCTTATTTTTCTTCCAACAAAATAAATTATTCCACTTAAAATTAGCATAAGACTTATGCCCTTAGCGACACTTATTCCCAGGATATTTTTCTTTACAGCTATCGATCCATCGACTACATCGTTGATTGAAAAATATGCCAAAGGATTAAAACTACTAGTATTTGGCAAATATCTTACAGCAAGTATTAGGATTAATCCAACAAGTGTCATAACAAAATAAATCTTATATCTATTTTTGATTTTTACACTTAAGCTGTGGGCAAAAGTATATAGCAAAATAAGTAAGCTTAGCGAAAGCGCCAAAGCTTCTAAGAGATATTTTCCAAGGCTAATATAAGTGTAATAGGATGAATAATCCATATTTCCCATAGGATTTTTAACTGCTCCCTCATATCTTAAAATCGGGTAAGCTAGTGTTTTGCGAGGGTCAAAGATAAGTCCAATGATAAGTATAAGACCTAGTACAAAGGCAAAATATTTCAAGGATTCTAGCAAACCAACCAAGTATTTTTTATCATAATATTTTCCCTTTTCTATTGGATTTGTGTATAAGAAATCCAAAGAATCGCTTTTTTCAAAATCTCTATTGTAATTTGTCCCGAAAAGATAAAGGCAAAGCAAAATCAAAAGTACTGGCAAATTGTATTTATAGATAAATCTATAAACTAGCATAAAAGAAGAAATATCAAGCGGAATTTGTCTTGCCATGGCAAAATCTAAATCTTTAGGATTTTTATCCTCGTCATACCAGCTAAGAGACCTGTTAAATAAAACCTTCATAGGCTTTAGATCTTTTTTTACCAAGAGTTCCTTATATTTTTCCCTAACTTCTTTAGAAAATTCTGACAAGTCCCCATTTTTTAGAGTGAGTGGATTGATATTTACGCTTTCTTCAGCAAAAACATTGCCCCTATAATCTCGACCAAGTCCATCAATATAGGCGTTGGTTTCATAGAGCAACTTGTAAAAGTTTGGATCATTTTGTCTATAAAGATTTTCCAAATTATTGTATTCTTCAAGTCGCCTGCTAGATTCTTCAAATTCTTTGCGATTTTCTTTCATATAAGAAGATTTTGGATAAAAATTCTCTTCTTTATTATTTTCAATACTCATTCTTAGGGCTATTTTTAGCATGTCTGCCTGAAAATATTCCTTGCCAACACTATTTACATAGTACAAATTGGATGAAATTAAAACAACTATCAAAAATCCTCCTAGAATATAAGGAATTTTTTGATCTAAGAATTTCCCACTTTTGTAAAATTCAAATCCCATAATAGACATTGGCTTTGTTCTTGAAATAGCCTTATGCTTTAGTTTTATCATCTTATCAATGGCCAAGAATCTAATGGAGATCAAAAGTAGGACAAATATCAGAATTAAATATATTAGAAAAAACATGACCCTTATCCTAGGTCCCACATAGACAAAAGGATTATTTGAAACCCCATTTAAACTTGGATCAAGCTCATAAGCTCCCAAGAAAAACTTATCGTAGGTAAAATATATAGGATTGTAGAGATTTTTTAGTTTGTCAAAAACATCGGTCACTATATATAAAAGGGCAAAAATAGAGCTTTGAATGATTGTTGCAATACTATTGTCTTTAAAAATTAAAATTATTAAGCTTGAAAGGGCAAAAATCAAAAGGCTTTTAAAAATAAAAAGTCCTACTACTTTTAGTAGATATTGATAAAATAAGATGTAAATTTCCTTATATTCATAAATTCTTATAGGAAAATCCAGCAAGAAATTTATATCTTTTTTAATTAATCCACAGATAAAAGAAAAAATAAAAATCAACAGGCTATAAAATAATCCTAAGCCGACAAAACTTGTGATTTTCTTTAGCAAATATCTTTTTCTAGAAAAAGGTTCAGTGAAATACAATAAAATATTATCTTTTTTGTAGTCATCTCCTATGGAATTTACCAACAAAAATCCCAGCAAAATACAAGGAATAAAGCCAAAATATAAATTTAAGTTAGTAAATAAAATATTGGCAGAGCTTTGGTAATTGTCATTTAAAAACTTATCCACATCGACCTTATTTTTATCCAAATATTGATAGGCCACATCATAATAAGAAAGTTTATCCTCATATTCTTTTGTTAGTTTTAGATCATACTTATTTATAAAATTTTTAATCTCATTGATGTAATCATGGTTAACAGCTGGATAAGAAAAATCATAACGAATCTCTTCTTCGCTTCTTTGTTCCTCATCGCCCTTCATTTTTTGGATTTTTGTATAATCTTCATTAAATTCCTTGCTTTTTCCTTGCCAAGCATATTCATTTCTGCTTATCTGCTCGAGAATTGGATGATCATCCTGGCTAGATACAAGCTCATACAAAAAATCAAAATCCCCAACCGCCTCATCAATTTGCCTATCAAACATATTTATAGAAAAGAAGTTGCCATAAATAGTAAGAATTAGGGCAAGCAAAAAAATCGCCCAAAAATTGCCATTTTTAAAAAATTTCTTTATCTCTAATTTATACATTTTTCTACCTCAAGATTTTTTGGGCTATCTTTATTGATATTATATCTATTTATCGTCTAAAATACTCATTATTTCGCTTCTATGATATCCTGGTAATCTTCCACTGTAAACTGCTTCCGAATAAAACTTATAAATCGTTTCGCTTGTTCTATAAAGTCTTCCTGTATAGTAATAGTCACCAATCCATTTACTAAAATTTATATAGCTAGGTGGATTAGTATGATGAAAAAGTCTTGATTCTGCAAAATATTTGCTATTACTTGCGTTAATAGTATCTTCTAATACTAAATTATTAAATTCATCTGCTTTGCATTCAGTAGGTTGTATAGCCATCGTAACTAACAAACCTGCAAGTACAACTAATTTTTTATTCATAATTACTCTCCTAAATATAAAAAGATAGCCCAAGCATATATACTTTTTCTAATTAATATGCTACAATATATTATAACATATTAATTAGAAAAAGGAAATAAAAAATGATCGTCGAAGTTAAAAATTTAAATAAATCCTATGGCAAGCATAAAGTTTTAAATGACCTATCTTTTAAGATAGAAAAACCCCAAGTCCTTGCCCTTATCGGCCCTAACGGTTCTGGCAAATCTACTCTTATGAATTGTATGATGAATCTTATAAGCTTTGATAGCGGAGAAATTGAAATTTTGGGCAAGTCTAATAAGAATTATGAGATTTTTAGGGAAGTTTCTTTTCTAAAGGATAATAGGATATTATATCCATACCTAACAGGCTTTGACCATCTCAAATACATTTGCGACATACAAAAAATTTCTCAAGAAAGAATTGACCAAGTTATAGAACTTGCTGATATAGGATCTTTTTATAAAAAAATCGTAAGCTCTTACTCACTTGGCATGAAGCAAAGGCTTCTTCTTGCTATGGCTCTTTGTAATAATCCTAAGCTAATACTTATGGATGAGCCTCTAAACGGTCTTGACACTGATAGTATTTTTAAATTTAGAGATTTGATAAAAAACTTAGGCGAAAATAATACAACAATTCTAATTTCTTCTCATAGCCTAAATGAGCTTGATTACATAACTAACGATATACTTTTTCTAAAAGACGGTTCTGTAATCTACGAAGATATAGAAATTTATAAGCAAACTGAATATAGGATATTTTTAGAAAATTCAGACGATATGAAAGTTTTACAAAGTTTTTTTGATAAAAATTCAGAAAATATAAAATACCAGATAAAAGAAAGTGAAAATTCCATAATTTTTAATCTACCAGATTCAAAAATCAACCAAGTCTTAAGCTTTGTCTACGAAAATAATATAAAAATCAAAAAAATCCTAGCAAAAACTTACGGTGCTGAGGATAGGTACAGGAAGATTTTTGACCTTGATTAAATTTTTAAATTCAGAATTTATTTACTCTTCTAAAATATTAAAAAACATAACCTAATAATTGAAATATAAATAGATAATAGATAATTATTTAAAAAAATAAAAATATCAAAGAAAATTCTAATAAAAAAAGACACAAAAAAACTGATACTCATGTATCAGTTTAATTTGTTTAGCAGCTTCCTACTCTACCGGGAGGCTTCCCTCCGAGTACCATCGGCGTT
>QWCE01004640.1_pt1 | contig 13370 bp, 9 predicted proteins | sample 1972531 | NCBI WGS metagenome assembly QWCE01 (sample SAMN09866716, study PRJNA288562) | Human gut metagenome isolate term4_stool, whole genome shotgun sequencing... | reverse complement strand
TAAAACAAGCAAAGGGTTATTACGGTTCAAAAAGCCTTCTATTCAAAACAGCTAACCAAGCTGTAATGAAATCTCTATCATATGCATATATTGGTAGAAAACATAGAAAAAGAGATTTTAGAAAACTTTGGATTGCAAGAATCAACGCTGCAGCAAGAATGAATGGCACAACATATTCTAAACTTATGGGTGGCCTAAAGAAAGCAAACATTGATATTAACAGAAAGATGCTAGCTGAACTTGCTGTTAACAACCCAGAAGAATTTGCAAAAATAGTAGAAGCAGCAAACAAAAACGCTTAATGATAATAGAATCGGTATCCAATCAAAATTTTAAGTTAATAAACAAGCTTAAAAAGAAAAAGTATCGAGATAAAGAAAATTTATTTATAATAGAATCTAGGAAATTAGTGGATGAAGCTATAGCTTCGTCTGCTGATATAGATTTTATTTTTTTAAGAGAAGGTGTTTCCTATGAAGACCAAGGCAAAACTTTGGTATTTAGCGAAACTCTTTTTAATAAACTATCATCAATGTCAAGTCCTGACGGGGTTGGCGCTGTCATTAAAAAGCAAAAACCTAGAGACCTTTCATCAGAAAAAATACTGTTGCTAGATGGTATAAATGATCCAGGTAATATTGGTACTATGATTCGCTCTGCAGAAGCTTTTGGCTTTAAAGATGTAATCCTAATGCCAGATACAGTAGATGTCTATAATGAAAAATCATTAAGAGCGTCAATGGGATCGATCTTCAGGTTAAATATTACAAATATGACTTATAGAGATGTAAATAGATTAAAACCAATTTATAAAATCCTTTCTGCAGATATGGTTGGGGTAGATGTTACGGGTTTTAAGAAAGATTCGAAAATAATCCTTGCTATAGGTAACGAGGCCAACGGTTTAAGTAAAAATATTAGAGAAATTACAGATGATTTTATTAAGATACCTATGGAAGGCGAGATTGAATCTTTAAACGCAGCTATAGCTGCAAGCATAATTATGAATAGACTTATGTGATGATTCGGAAAGACTTTAGTTAATCTTATACAGCAAAAAAGGGATGTTGAGAGCCTTTTAAGTCAAGACTAGGGTTATTCACCGATGAACTTTGAGATGAATTTAGTAGTCGATACGTAAACTTTTCGTTAAAGTAATGAGCGGATTTATTTATAAATCAATTAAGGTGGTACCGCAGAATTATATCTGTCCTTTGTAGAGGACGGATTTTTTTATTTGGAGGAAAAATGGAAGAAAATTTAAAACAGGTTTTATCCAGTGCAAAGACTGAAATTGTAAATGCTGACAGCCCACAAGTCTTGGAAGATTTGAGGATAAAATATCTTGGTAAAAAAGGAATTATTACTGACCTTAAAAAGTCAATAGCAAAGCTTCCTAATGAGGAAAAACCAAAAGCAGGTAAGCTAATTAACCAAACAAGCAAGGAAATAGAAACTGAACTTGCAGAAAAAAACGAAATTATTAAAAAAGAGCTTTTAAAAGAGAAAATAAAAGCTGAAAAAATAGATGTGACAGCTCATTTTGACAAATATGAGTCAGGCCATTTAGCAGTTATAAACCAAACTATGGAAGAACTTGAAACTATTTTCCAAAACATGGGTTTTGATGTCGTAGCAGGTCCTGAAGTTGACACAGTAAAATACGTTTTTGATGATTTGAATAGTCCAAAAAATCATCCAGCTAGGTCTACATCAGATACTTTCTATATCAATGATGAAGTTTTATTAAGACCTCACACTTCAAGTATGCAAATTAGGGTGATGAATGAAGGTAAGCTTCCAATCAAAATGGTATCAGCTGGGAGAGTTTTTAGAAATGATGAAGTTGACGCAACCCATTCGCCAATGTTCCACCAATTAGAGTGCCTTGTAGTTGACGAAAATGTGTCAATGGCAAATCTTAAGGCGACTCTTGAAACTTTTATTCACGAAATGTTTGGTGATAAGATGAATCTAAGATATAGACCTCACCACTTCCCATTTACCGAACCATCACTAGAAGTAGACGTGACTTGCCCTGTTTGTATGGGTGAAGGTTGTCCTGCTTGCGGTAATACTGGCTGGTCTATGGAGTTATTAGGTGGAGGCATGGTTCATCCAAATGTCCTTGAAGCGTGTGGAATTGATAGTGAAAAATACACAGGCTTTGCCTTTGGTCTTGGAGTTGACAGGATTGCCATGGTTAAATACGGCCTTGATGATATCAGACTTCTTTATGACAATGACAAGAGATTTATAGAACAGTTTTAGGAGGATATATGCTAGTACCTTTAATTTGGCAAAAAGATTATATAGAAATAGACAAAGATTTAAAAACTATCACAGACAGGCTTTCTGAAACTGGATCCCACGTAGAAGAAGTTTTTATAAAAACATCTAATCTTGAGGGGATAGTTGTAGGTCATGTTTTAAAACAAGAAAAACATCCAGATGCTGATAGGCTACAAGTTTTATCAATAGATGTTGGAAAAAATGACCCAATTACTATTATAACCAATGCAAAAAATACAAAAGAAGGAGATTATCTTCCAGTAATTACATCTGGGACAAAACTTGATGACGGAACCCTTATCGAAGACCACGACTTCTTTGGTATTGTAAGCGAAGGTATGCTTACAGCATATAGTGAACTTGGTTATGATGATTCTTTAATTCCAAAAGAATTAAGAGAAGGAGTAATAGTTTTACCTGGTAAATATAAGCCAGGCACACCAGCGGTCGAAGCTTTATCTTCAAATACTCCAGTTATAGAATATGAAATCACACCAAATAGACCTGACTGCTTATCAATAATAGGTATGGCAAGGGAAAGTGCGGCAAGCTTTGGCGGAAAAATCTCTTTGCCAGAGACAGATTATAAAACAAACGGCAAAGACCTTAGAGAAATATTTGATGGCTTAAACTTAAATACAGATAATTGCGATAAGTTTATCACCCGTGCAATTTGTAATGTAAAAATCGAACCATCACCACAATGGCTACAAAATTACTTGATGCTTGCCGGAATGAGACCTATAAATAATATTGTAGATATCACAAACTTTGTTATGCTAGAAACTGGTCAACCTCTCCATGCTTATGATCTAGATAAATTAAATGGTCCAATTACAATTAGAGAGGCTGATGAAGGTGAGATTGTAAAAACAATTGATGGCACAGATAGAAAATTAGATAATTCTATGCTTATAATAGCTGATAAGAGTGGACCAATTGGTATTGCAGGAGTTATGGGTGGTTTTGATACAGAAGTATCTTATGATACAAAAAACATTGTTCTAGAAACAGCGAATTTCAATGCGGATTCTGTTCGTGAGACTTCTAAAAAGCTTGGCCTTCGTTCAGAAGCCTCAACCAGGTTTGAAAAGGGAGTTCCAGTAGAAATGGCAGATTTCGCTTCAAGACGTGCTCTACATTTAATTGATAAGTTGGGCTATGGTGAAATTTACGATGACTCATATACAGTAGGAAATACAGAAAATGAAGAAAAGAAAGTAAAACTACGTATTTCAAGATTAAATGCTCTAACAGGTGTAGATTTTACAATGGAAGAAGCAATCCATAATCTAGAGCTTTTAGAATTTGAAGTAGAAAAAATTGATGAGGATACCATCCTTGCAAAAGTTCCATTCTTTAGACTAGATATTGAAATAGAAGCAGACCTTATCGAGGAAGTTGTAAGACTTTACGGAATGGGCAATATTGAGTCAAAACCACTTGTATCATCACTAAAAAAAGGTGAGAGATCTCCTTTAAGACTTCTAAAAGATGATTTAAAGAGAAAATTAGTTGGTCAAAAATTTTCAGAACTTGCAACTTACTCTTTCATTTCTCCTAGAGAATATGATAGACTTGGAATTTCTGAAGACTCCAAATTAAGAGAGTATGTAAGTCTTATAAACCCACTTGGTGAAGATTTTTCTGTGATGAGAACAACTCAAATATCTAATATGCTTGATGTTATTTCTAAAAATATCAAATACGGCCAAAAAGATATGAGATTTTTTGAACTTGATAGGACTTTTGAGAAAACAAGCGATGTTCTTCCAAAGGAAAACCTCACCTTAACCATGGGACTTTACGGAGAATATTCTTTTTATGATATGAAAGATTTCTTTACAGAAGCGATGAGAAATAGCGGTTTTGTTGGATTTTCTTACAAGGCTAATGAAGAGTTTTTCGCCTTCCACGCTGGAAGATGTGCTGATATTTACTTTAATGGTGAAAAAATCGGAGTAATAGGGGAGATTTCCTATGAAGTGCGTGAAGAGTATAATATAAACAAGGGAGCATTCATTTTAGAGATTAATTTAAGTAAGATTGCTGATGAAAGAATAATTGATAAAAAATACAAGCAAATTCCTAAATTCCCAGCCATAGAACGTGATTATTCCTTTGTGGCAGATAGAAATGTGGAATCAGAATTAATTGAAGAAATCATGAAAGAAAAGGCAGGAGAGCTTCTTGCTAAAATTGAACTTTTTGATATTTATACTGGCAAAGGAATTTCTAATGATAAAAAATCAATTTCTTATAGGGTTTGGTATAGAAAAGCCGATAGGACTCTTAAAGAAGAAGATATCAAGGGTGTAGAAAAAAATATCCTTGAAGAGCTAAGAGCAAAAGACATAGTATTACGTGCATAGGAGAAAAAAGTGAGCGAGATTAGACTTGAAGTTAAAATTGACGGTGTAAAATATCCTCTTGTAAGCAAAGAATCAAAAGAGAGTATAGAAAAAATAGCAGCTTATGTTGACGGCAAGATTAAAGATGTAAAATCTGATAAGCTCACTTTTGATAGGCAGCTAATTTTGGCAAGCCTTAATATTGCTGATGAATATTTTAAAGATAAAGAATCTTTTAGAGAATATTATGAGAAAAACAAAGAAGCTATAAATAATTATCCTGTTATAAAAGAAGAACTTGAAACTTTTAAAAATGAGTATGGTTCATATAAAATTGATCTAGAAGAAAAAAAAGAAGAGCTTAAGGATTTAAAAGTATTGCTTCAAGAAAAAGATGCTGAGATAATAAATTTAACAAAGGCTGAAAATGATGCCAATAAATTAAGAGAAAAAATCAAGAACCTACAAAAACAAGCTATGGATTTAACCAAAGAAAATGAGATTTTGAAGGGAAGGATTGATGAATAAGACTGAAATCTTAGCGCCAGTTGGAAACATGGATATGCTTTATGCGGGCATTGCAGCAGGAGCAGATGCTTTTTATCTAGCCCTTGATGATTTTGGAGCTAGGGCCTATGCGGAAAACTTTACCTTGGAAAATATTGAGGAAGTTATAGACTACGCTCATTATTTTGATAGAAAAGTTTTTGTAACAATGAATATTCTCATAAAAGATTCTGAGATTGACAAGGCTATATTATATATAGAAAAACTTTATGCGTTTGGAGTAGATGGGGTTTTGATTCAAGATATAGGTTTTTATTCTATAATAAAAGATAAAATGCCTGGCCTTGATTTTCACGCGTCAACTCAGATGGCAGTTAGAGACTACCACGGAGCCAAGGCTCTAATGGATTTAGGCTTTAAAAGAATTGTAATAGCTCGTGAAACACCAATAGAAGAAATTAGAAAAATAGCAAAACTTCCTTGTGAAAAGGAAGTTTTTGTCCATGGGTCACTTTGTGTTTCATATTCTGGAGAATGTTTGATGAGCTCCTATTTTGGAGAGAGGTCTGCCAATAGAGGTAGGTGTGCAGGTCCATGTAGGCAAAAATACCAATTAATAAATAATGGAAGAACCTACGGGACTGACTTCTATCTAAATATGAAGGATTTAAATGTCATTGATAGGCTTGATAACTTGACTGAACTTGGAATAGATTGTCTAAAAATCGAAGGAAGAATGAAATCTCCTGAATATGTTTATAATAGCGTCATCGCTTACAAGAAAAAAATAAATGGTAATAGTTATGATGATAAAAAACTGAGAGATATTTCAAATAGGGGCTATACAGAAGGATTTATTTTTGACCAAAGACGTGATTATATCCTAAAAGAAGGCGATATTAAACATAGAGTTGTAGGAAAAGTTGAGTTAATTAATAAGAAGAAAGCCTTTAGAACTTATTCAGATCTTCACAAGGGAGATAACCTTGAAGTCACAACAGAAAAGGATAAAAAACTTCCCTTGACTCTGACAGAAGATTTCAAAAAGGGTCAAATTATATTCTTAGATAAATATAGGGATGCAAAGATAGGTTCAAATATCCTTATGCTTAATGCTGAAAACATCAAAAATGACTTGGAAGATGGACTTATAACATACAAAAACTTACCAGTTAGTCTCTATTTTGAAGGAAAGCTTGGTCAAAATCCTAGACTTAAGTTAAGCTACAGAAATATGGAAGTAGTCGTAAAAGGTTCTGATATAGTAGAAGAAGCACAAAATATATCTTTAGACGAAAAAAGCATTAGAGAAAACCTTGACAGATTTAAAGATGAAATATTTAAGCCTATTAGTATTGAAATAGAGATCGATGAAGGGATTTTCTTAAGGAAAAAAACTATAAATAAACTAAGACGCGATGCTATTAATCTTTTAAAAAAAGAGATAGCAGGAAGGTACAAAAGAAAACCTGTAAAAATCACAAAGCCAAAACTTATTGAGAAAACTTCAAAAAATATTGAAAAAAACATCGAACTTATGACAAATGATATATATCCAAAACTTCTTGTAGATTTTGATAAGGTTTATATAAAAGAATACGACCCTAAATATAAGGACCTAAATTTGTATTTAAATTTAGATAGCCATATGGATTATGAAATAAATGATTTAATTACTTATATAAAAGAAAATTCAATTGAGGGTGTGATTTTCAACAATTATAGAGATCTTGATTTTACCCGAGATTTTAAGAGAAATAATATAAAAATTAGAATTGGTAGATATTTAAATGTTATTAATTCCTATAGTTTTAATTTTTATGCTACTTTTGCAGAAAAAATCGAATCTTCAGTTGAAAATACTTTGGCAAATATAAATGATAATGCGAAAAGATATGATGTCGAGGCTTTAAGTTTTGGTAGAATTGAACTTATGAACATGGAACATTGCCCATTTTCCGTTATTAAAAATTGCAATTTAAAGGGATGTGCTACTTGCAAATTTAAAGAAAGTGAACTTGTTAATATAAACGGTGATAGGATGAAGCTTGTGAGAAGAAATTCTCTAACAAAGATTTATCCTTATAAGGCAGCAGGTTTTGATGAAAGTTTTTTTTGTGATGAAGTATCAACTTTAATTTCAGCATTTACGGATGATGATATAAGAAATTATAAAAATAGAAGTTATAAAGATAAGTTAAATTACGAAAGAGGAGTTATTTAATGCAGGCGAAAAGCTTAGATATTTTAGAATATAACAAAATTTTGGAAAAGCTTTCAAAAATGGCACGTTCAGGCCTGGTCAAAAAACAAATCTTGGAGCTAAGGCCTTCAACAGATGTGGAATATTTGGAAGATGAGCTAGAAAAAACTGGAGCTATGGCAAAGGTAATAGCTAGAAATGGTAATATTGATATCTTTGGGCTTTTTGATTTCACAAATATAGTTGGATACATTAGGAGAAATGGAATCCTTGATCCTGTTGATCTTTTAAAGATTTTAAGTCTTTTAAGAGTCTCAGAATATTTAAAAGAATATAGCCGTAATATTGATGATCCATATATTCTAGATTTATTTGATAGAATTTCAACCAATGAATTTCTTAAAGAAGAAATAGATAGATCAATTTTAAATGAGGAAGAAATAGCAGACAATGCTTCAAGAGAGCTTTTGTCAATTAGAAGGAGTTTAAGGCGCAAGGAAGAGGAGATAAAAAACAAACTCAATTCCTATGTAACTAGTGCAAAATACGAGAGTGCACTCCAAGACAAGGTGGTTTCTGTAAGGGACGGCAGGTATGTTGTACCTATAAAAACCAACAAACGCTCAGTAATTAATGGAATTGTCCATGACAAGTCAGCTTCTGGTAATACACTTTTTATTGAACCATCAGCTATTGTTGAGCTAAACAATCAATATAAAGACCTAGAACTTAAGGAAGAAGCAGAAATTAGAAGAATTCTTGATAGATTGTCGAGATTTGCTGAGAAATTTGATGTAGAGATTTTAGAAAACCAAAAATTAATTTCAAGGATAGATTTTCTTCAAGCTAAAGCAAAATTTGGTCTAGAAAATGAATATTCACTTCCAAAACTAAACAAGAAAAAGATTATAAATATAAAAGGGGCTGTTCATCCGCTTTTGCCTGGCAAAGTTGTGCCAATTGATGTTGCAATAGGCGGAGACTATACAACCCTAATAATAACAGGACCAAATACAGGAGGCAAGACTGTTTCCCTTAAAACTGTAGGTCTTATTACTCTAATGGCTCAGACAGCTATGTTTATACCTGCCGAAGAAGGATCAACAGTAAATGTTTTTGATGATGTCTTTTTGGATATCGGTGATAAACAGTCGATAGAAATGAGTCTTTCAACATTTTCTGCATCTCTTACAAATATTGTAGATATATTAAATAGGGTAACAGAAAACTCTCTAGTTTTACTTGATGAAATTGGTTCGGGAACTGATCCTATAGAAGGAGCAGCTCTTGCAATATCAATTCTTTCTCATCTAACAGAAAATGATGTGATGACTTTTGCAACAACTCACTACAGCGAATTAAAATATTATGCTATGGAAAATGATAAGGTGATGAATGCGTCAGTTGAGTTTGACGTAAATACTTTATCCCCTACCTATAAGCTAGAAATCGGAACACCTGGTAAATCTAATGCCTTTGAGATTTCAAAAAGACTAGGACTTTCGGATGATATTTTGGCTAAAGCTAGGGAACTTATAGGTGAAGATACCAAAAATATCAACAAGATTCTAGATCAAATCGAAGATGATAAGTCTGAAATGGAAGCGAAAAATAAACAGATTGAAGCTTATAGGCGAGAAATCCAGTCAATTAAGGATAAACTTAGGAATAAATCCAAGGAAATAGACGAAGCTAAAGAAGAGATTATAAAAAAAGCAGAAGAAAAAGCTAATGAAATTTTAGATAAGGCCAACAAAGAAAGCCAAGAAATGCTCAAAGAAGCAAAAAAATCTAGAAATGCGAATACCAGAGATATAGATAGGTCATTAAATAAAATAAGAAATAAGTATAAAGACTCCTATATCGAAAGAGAAGAGGACAGATTTGGACAAAAAAGGTCAAAGGATATTCCTGATGAGCTAAATATTGGTGATATTGTAATTGTGGCAGGGCTTAATGAAAAAGCAGAAGTTATAGAAGCACCTGATAGTAAGGGAAATATAAAACTTCAAATGGGAATCTTAAAAATGGATTCAAACATAAAAAATGTGAAGAAGATTGAAGAGGAAAATCAAACTGAGAAAAACATCAAGAAGGTGTATAGTGTTAAAAAGGCTATGAATATTTCTGCAAGCTTAGATTTAAGAGGGCAAAGATATGATGAAGCGATGAGAAACCTAGATAAATATCTTGATGATGCCATGCTTGCAGGACTTGATCAAGCAAAAATAATCCACGGCAAGGGCACAGGAGCTTTAATCAAAGGTGTAAGCGAAAATCTGAAAACTGATAAGAGAATTGAATCTTATAGGTTTGGTGATGATAAAGAAGGCGGTTATGGCGTTACTATAGTCAAATTTGCCTAAGGAGGAAAAATGAAAGATTATAAAGAAATTATTTCAAAGAAATTAGAAGAGAAAGATATAGGCCTATCTTCTGAAGAGATTTACAAGCTTATAGAAATTCCACCTCAAGAGAAAATGGGAGATTATTCTTTTCCATGTTTTCAACTTGCAAAAACTTTAAGAAAAAATCCTGCACTAATAGCAACAGAAATGGCTGGCACTTTAGAACTTGAAGATTTTGCTGAAATTAAGAACGTAGGACCTTATATAAACTTTTTCTTAGATAGAAAAAAATTTGAAAATGAAGTTATAAATACAATCATAGATAAAAAAGAAAACTTCGGTAGATCTGACATGGGCAAAGGCAAGACTGTAGTCTTAGATTTTTCTTCAGTAAATATAGCTAAGCCTTTTCACATCGGTCATATCAGGTCAACTGTAATAGGGGATGCTATTAGAAATATACACGAATTTTTAGGCTACAATACTGTTGCTTCAAACTATATTGGTGACTATGGTACACAATTTGGTACCATGATTGCAGCCTACAAGCTTTGGGGTGATGATGATAAACTAAATCAAAACCCAATTCAAGAGCTTTTAAATCTCTATGTAAGATACAACTCAGAAGCTAGCGAAAACGAAGAAATGATGGACGTTGCAAGGGAAGAATTTAAAAAGCTTGAAGAAGGCGAAGAAGAAGCTACTAGACTTTGGTCATGGTTTAAGGAAATTTCTTTCAAGGAATTTGACAGAGTATATAAACTTCTTGATATTGAATTTGATAACTACAAAGGTGAGTCTTATAGTTCTAAATATATACCAGAAGTAATTGATGAACTTAAGGAGAAAAATCTTCTTGTAGAAAGCGATGGAGCACAAATTATAGATTTATCTGCCTATGACATGCCACCATCAATTATTATAAAATCAAATGGTTCATCAGCCTATATTACCCGTGATATTGCTACAGCAATAGTAAGGAAAAAAGAATACGACTTCGACGAAAATCTATATGTAGTGGCAACTCAACAAAATCTACATTTTAAGCAGCTATGGAAAATTCTAGAACTAATGGGTTATGACCTATATAAAGGCTGCAAACACATTCCATTTGGTATGGTAAGTCTTAAGGATCAGACCCTATCTACAAGAAAAGGCCAAGTAGTATTCCTAGAGGATGTTTTAAATAAAGCTATAGCAAAAACTCGTGAAATAATGGAAAATCGTGATGATACGGTGGAAAATATTGATGAAGTATCAAAAATCGTAGGTATTGGAGCTGTAAAATTCCAAGAACTATACAACAACAGAATCAAAGACTATGTATTTGATTGGGACGAAGTTCTAAACTTTGATGGTGAGACAGGACCATATGTCCAATATACCTATGCTAGAGCAAAATCAGTTTTAAGAAAAGCTGGAGTTGACGAAATCAAACCAATAGATATAGAAAAAATTACAAATGATGAAGAATTTTCTCTAGTTAAAAAACTAGCTGGTTTTGAAGATATAGTAATAAAAGCCAAAGAAAAATACGAACCATCGCTCATAACTAGACATTTAACAGAGATAGCAAAAAGCTTCAATAAATTCTATAATTCTGCTAAAATCATGGTAGAAGATGAAAAATTAAAAGAAGAAAGATTAGCCTTAGCTTATGCTACAGCAATAGTAATAAAAACAGCCCTAGGATTACTTGGAATAAAAACTGTGGAGAAGATGTAAATGAGCAAATTTAAAGACTTTATAGTTGTATCTAAAATAGCTTTTAGAGAAACCATAAAAAAGCTAAATAAATCCTACATGGTCTTTATCTTTATTTTAATAAACACAATCTTTGAAAACAATGAATTTAGCTTTGGAGTAGTAGGTGGAACAATAGGGGGAATTGTAAATTACTTTATCGGAGTGATAATCACATGCTTTGTGATACAAAGTTTATCATCTGTAGTAAAGTATGGCAATACAGGGAAAAATTCTCTCGAAAACTCAGTAGGAAACTTTTTTGCACCATTAATAGAGACCATGTTTTGGGTTTACCTATTAGAGATGTTTTCAAGCCTACTAATGGTCAACTTCCCTTACCAAGCAAAAATATTTATAGCAATAGCAATTAAAATACTCTTATCATCAATCTATGAGCAAATTTATCTAAATGGTAGAAGTGGAGTGAATGCAATAGTAGAATCAGTAAACTTTGTAAAAAATAACCCACTTCACTATGGCCTATATAGCTTAATATTTGTTGGAGTAGAATTCTATATTAGCGTAAGATATGCAATCGGTCAACCAATGGGATCAGGAAAAATACTGGCTTGTCTTATAATAGCACTTATACACACTGTATTTATGCTATTTAGAGGGATTTTATTTAGACATTTGAATGAACACTCCTACAGACAAAGAAAATTCATGGGGTGGTGTTAATGGATATATTAGCAGGTTACTTCATAAAATATACAGATAGACTAGCCTATATAGAACTAAAAGAGGAAAGTACTAATAAAGATTTAAAAGATATATCACTTCCAATCTACATGGAAGATATGAAAGAAGGTATAGAAACAGGAGAATTTGCAAGCGAGATAAATCTAGAAATAATCTTAGAAGCAATGCTATTAAACATAGCCATAGATCCTAATTTCGTATATAGAAAATCATATGAGAAAATCTTAAAAAAGTATATTAAAAATATAGGCGATTATACAGCAAGTAAATCAATTAAATACGAAGAAACCGACAAAACCAAGGCACTACTAATTTCAAGAGCAGGATATATATTAGATACTAAAAACAAATACAATTCATATCTATATGCAAGACTCCTTTGGCCTTTAGCCTACAAGGATGAAGAAGAATATAAGAATTCCTTCGTCAAGGAATCTCTTAGAATTCTCCAAGAGATACTGCATGAAGATGATAGATTTAAACTATCTTATTATGAGCTGGGAAATATCTATGCAAATCTTGGAGAATATATAAAAGCAAGGTCATACTATAATAACGCATTAAGGCTAACCGAAGATGATATGGCAAAAAATGAAATAAGAAACAAATTAATCACAATAGATGACAATGCAGAGATAGAACAATCCTTATACTATATAGGGAAAAGTAACTATAATGAAGCAATAAGAACACTCACAAAACTCTTATCAAAAACGAAAAGAGCAGACGCCTACTATTATTTAGGAGTAGCATATCAAAATTTAGGCCAATACGAAAATTCAATAATGGCATTTGAAAACTCCTTAGAATTAAATGCAGACTTTAGAGAACTTTATAATGACTATGCAATAAGTCTGTATTTAAATAAAGAAGAAATAAAAGCTATAACAATAATAAACGAGGGACTAAAAAAATATCCTCAAGATCCAAGAATGACTTATAATAAGATACAAATAAACTTAGTGCTTGGAAATATAGAAAAAGCCAAATATGATATAGAGGAACTATTAACCTACGATGATCTAACAGAAGAGATAAAAGAAAATCTAGAAATCATAAAAAAACATTATAATATTTAGAAAAAAGCCCGATTAAGGGCTTTTTTAAAATTTTTACAAAAAAAATTTGACAAAGCTAAAATGAGATGTTATAGTATTAAATGTCGGCAAGAGAGATATCGAGTCAGAGATAAAGAAAATCATAAAAAAATGATAAAAATCC
>QWCE01004637.1_pt1 | contig 13382 bp, 6 predicted proteins | sample 1972531 | NCBI WGS metagenome assembly QWCE01 (sample SAMN09866716, study PRJNA288562) | Human gut metagenome isolate term4_stool, whole genome shotgun sequencing... | reverse complement strand
CTTAACTAACCTAACTACTTTATCTTAACTATACTAACCTATCTACAAAATACCCGAAAAATCTTTTATACTACTAATAATCCTATCTTTCAATTCGTTATTTTCAACTATTGAGAAGCCACAGTCTACATTTGCCGGAGCCAATAATACAGCTTTAGCTTCTTCTGCATCTGCCATCTCTTCCGGGTGCTCTCTGAAATAAGTTTCCCATTGGGAAGCTGATTGCGGAGTTACACCCAGCACATAGTTGATAAAATCATCATCCGTCAAAAAATCCATTACCTTTGAGCACATATCGCATCCTTTTTAAGCGTTTACATAAGTAGGACGGCGTTATCCTGTCTATGTACTCAACCCATTTACCTTTTTACTAAAATTAACTCGCCAGACTACGCAATTTTGTCAATCCGCGATGCATCAAGTTGCGTACAGACTGATAATTCATATTCATAATCTCGCAGATATCCTCGTATTTCTTTTCTTCTATATAATATAATGTAAGCGCTTCGCGTTGGCGGGGAGATAATTGGTCCAAGAGACGTCTTACCAATGAGAATTCATTCTTGCGTTGCTCTTCTTCCATATAATCATCTTCTACATCTGTAGGAGTGGATATGCTAACTTCTTCTACTGCCGTATCAGACATATACATACGTCTGCGAAGTTCATCACACAACTTATTCTTCAAGGAGATGAATAAATAAGATCTCAAATTATCGATTGTTCCTAATTCATCTTTCTTTGTATAGAGTTTCACGAAGATGTCATGAATACAATCTTTCAGTAACTCTTTATCAATGGTCAACTTCAATCCGTAATTAAAAAGGACGTTGATGTGCAAGTTATACAGCTGTGAGAAAGCTGCCATGTTTCCCGCTTGAAAAGAAGCGAGCAAAGTGTCGGTTGAATGATTAGTCTGTTCCATCATAGCATTAATTCGATTGATTTGATGTTGCAAAGCTAAGCAGTATCGACCGCAACCTTGGGTAAAATCTGGTTTGTGGATTGAAAAAACAAGTATCATGTTTTATAACACTCTTTTACTAGAAATTACCAATAAAAAGCAAAAATCCCGCTGAATGGTCTTCAACGGGATTCTCGACTTTATAACTTATGGAACCAATAAATGCCTTCTTTCTTATCTGGTACCTTTAGTTTGTATAAACCATTTATTTTCAATGATTTATTTATCGTTTCAATCTTTCCGGAAGCAGGATGAATGTATTTTAATGCATATTTTCCGGACGATAATTGAACAGGAATTTCTGTTCCGGACTTGGAATAAATGATACTTCCAATATCAGATTTTACCATTTTCTTGTACTCGTCCGTATTTGTTTCTTCCACTTCCATGGCTGCTGCATCCTTCAGGAACGCTTTATCTGTGCACGGAATTACAGGACATGAACCTCCCGCCATGAATACAGCCCATCCCATAGCCGGATAATTCTGTGCGTAGAATGTCACTGCCTTTTGAGGAAATTTCTGACGATACTCATTGACAGCTTTATATGCTTCTGTGAAAGTTACCTTTCCCACTTTCATCTTACGCATGTGCTGACGTGGCACCATATTCTTTCCACCTTCCGGCGCAAAGATTCCATCCGTCTTATAATGCCAGTATCGGATATCAATAATATCTACTACGGCAGCGCGTTTAGGATCTGCAAGGATTGCATCCTGTACGTCTTTCGTTGTACTCAATGCTACTTTTGCTTTCTTTCCGGTTTCAGTTTCCCATTCGGCTATCACGTCCAACCAAAATTGTACGAAATGCAACGGGCCTGTAAATTCGGCACTTGTCAACTGAATAACATTCGAATTGTCTGCGAAGTTATTCAGGCACTGACGGATATATTGTCTGTGCAGTTCACGACGGACAGGATGACTGATATCATAGAACATATCCGCCACAAAGATTCGTTTGTCTCCGGCAAATGGAGCAGGTTCAGGAAATCCGGTCTGATTGATGTTATTGCTGCTTCTCCATGGAGAATCTACCCAATGCGCACCGGCTTCCAATATATTGTGCTGGAAATAGTTTTCATGGAACAATAGCAGTCCGTCCTTATTTCCTTTTTCTGCAAATTCTTTTAAGCGGCTCCAGTACCATGCATTAGGGCGTTTCAAATCATATTTGCTCAATCCTTCCCATGCTGTTCCCTGACCGCTACGACCGAATGGCTGTTCATAGAAAGGTCCCCATACATCACCATCGCGACGGCGAACCCGTTCGTGGTCATCCCGGCGACGGTCATACCAAAGACCGTAATTTTGATCGAAAACAAGAATGTTTTTCTGTTTCATAAAGTCGACTACAGAATCAATGCGGTCGGTTAATCCCAATCCCTCACGTCCCGGCACAAAGCGGGTGATGGCCGGACTTGCCTTTTTCAGATAATTGGTTTTGAGCTTTCCGTTCCACCAAGGGGTGGTATGACTGCCTCCAACCAATAGAGCACCGTCCATCTGAATACGTCCATTGGTTACAGTTACTTCCGGTTGGGTTAATAATTTAGCAGCAGCAGAAAAAGAAGAAGAATTTGCAAGCGCAGTGCTCTTTTTCTCTTTAATATCATCGATTGATTTTACTCCGGTTGATGCCACTGAAGGAGCAAACTTATTATCACCGATCCAATGTTCCAACGTCAACCGTGGTTTATATGCTTCTTTAGCAAGTTCCATAGCTACTTCCACTGTAGGACTACTGGTTGCACTTGTATTTCTGGGCAGAATACGTGCACGTTCCGCACATTCTTTGTTCAACCGTTCTTCCAATTGAGCATAAAAAATACTGCGAGGTTGTACATGATTGTTGGATTGTGCCCATTCACCGTCACCGGAGAATTGTGCCCAACAACCGTATGCACGGTTCATCGCATCTTTTGCCGGGGCATAACATTCGATTTCCGCTGCCGTACATTGCCAAAACAAGCTGTTTGCCGTATTCCAACCGGCTCCGTTTTTATCTTGTCCCAAATTCTTGAAAGTCAGGTTATGACCGTCGATATTTACTACGTCAAACAACAGTCCGCACGCCCAGGCATCAATAGAACCGCTGAATCCCAAAGATTCATACGAATCACATTGTACAAAAGCATTGGGACCGGCTGCACAATATCCGGCAGCAAAGTCATGAATACCCTGTTCCGAATAGCAGCGTTGAAATAAAGTTTGTTGTCCCAGCGTATGGAAAGTGCAACGACGCATCCCTCCGATTTCTGAAACGGGTTCTTTCGAGATACAGTCTTCAACGGTAATTTTGGAACCTGTACGCTGAACAATTACAGCACTTCCTGCAAAATGCTTGAAATTAACCAGTCTCACCCAACAGTTTTCCGCATCTTCAATGGAAATACCTGTCCAGCAATGATCCTCGTCTTTAGGATAACGTTTGTCGTAATCAGAAATCAGTGTCATATTTTCTACGCCACAATCGTGAATACGTCCGTTCCATTGATAAGTCAACAGGGAAGAAGTTCCATAGTTGGCATCCAAAGCTACGGTCAGCGGAGCATCCAGTGTTACCTGGTTGCCGTTTACTTCGCAGACTGTTCTGTCCCAAGTCAGATCCATGTCACCTTCTTTCCATCCCAAAGCACTGATACCTCCTCCAAAAATATCACAACCCAAAGAGGCAATCCATTCTTTGCCGGAAGGACGGGTAACCATGACACGGTCTCCTTTTTTCAGAGAAACACCCGAAGCGACTTCCAATGTTCTCGCATTTACCGGAACATAGTGGGAAAGCACCTTCAATGTGTCTTGCACATTCAGGTCGTCCACTCCTTCCATGTAGATAAGCGCACCTCTGTCTACGCCCTTTTTCAGCAGTATTGTTTTTTCTTTATCCGTACCCCGCAATACAATTCCGGATGCGGAGATACGAATACTGCCGGACAGGGAAAATTCTCCCTGATCGAGTAATACGGCTCCCCGAAAACCGGAAGCGTCAGGAGTCAGCGAAGCTACATAATCAATGGCACGTTGAATACGTGCAGTATTATCTCCGGCTTTCCAGGGTACAAATACCACATTACGGACAGAAGGAATATCCTGTTCGGAGGATTTATATCCGCATGTAGAGAAATCGAGAATCCGGTTTCCCCGATCATCATTCAGGTAAGTGATCTGGTCATTCTTAACCTGTAAAGCAAAGGTTTGCGCATAACTTTGCACAAACCCAATGCTCAATAATCCTAAAAGGATCGTTCTTACTTGTATTTTCATTACAATAAACTTTAATCTCTTTTCATCCGGTTACAACAGACTTTTCCGTTTAGACAATGTATCGTAATTGTTCTTCAAGTCTGTCCAGTCCACTTTCTTTCTGGTGTCTATACCATTGATGTATTTTTCAATATTGGTATATCCGTCACCGTTGCAGTCCATGTTTGCGTCAGCCGGGTCATTCGGATTCAATCCGTTGGCAATTTCCCAAATATCCGGCATACCGTCGCCGTCCGAGTCTACTACCGCTTCACCTTTATATTCGGGCAGTCCGCCTACCTGACGAATATCTGTGATGATACCTTGCTTGTAAGAATCAGCCGGTAACCGTCTCTTCACGTAAGGAGAGACAAACTCCGGTGCATCTTTCGCATAAATGGCCTTTCCTGTTTGTACGGTTTTAATGACACGTGCATCTACTGCGTCACGTTTCGGAAAATTAGCTCCTACATTATCTAATACAAAGGTATAAGCTTTTTTGGTATCCATTACAGTTACCGGTGGCATTTTGAAAGCCTCGTCCGATTTAATTAGCGGCAGAAACTTTGTGGCGTCCACCTCTTCTTTAAGTTGTACGCCTCCGTCCCAGTTATCTTTTGTAACTTTGGCATTGCCATGGATAATATTTCCGTTTACGTATGCTTTTCCGAATGAAAGCGGCCTGTTTTTGTCACGTCCTGCTTCCGGTTTGAGAATACGATAAGAGATCTTACCTATCGGAGTGATCGGACCGGGTTTGAAGTAGTTGTTTATCATATTGTAGAAACTGTTGTGATCGCCTCCGTCTACGGAACGGTTCCACCAGTTGAAAACAACATTATTGACGAAGTTAAAGTCGCCGTCCATACCTACCGAACTATTCCGGCTGATGTTGGAAGCAAAAAGATTACGGCAGAACATACTGTTATGCCCACCGATGGTTGCACCGAAAGCATGATTGTAGGTATCCAATGCTTCAGAGAAAATAGAATTCTGGATGGTAATGTTTACTGTCGGAAGTTTCAGCCCGTGTCCATCTGCCCCTCTGTTGTATACATGACGGTAGATAGACATGTTTTCATCCAATCCCCAACTGGCGGAGCAATGGTCAATCATGATATTTCCAACCGCATTCCCTCCTACTGCATCATCACGGAAAGCTACGTCCTGCGCACCGCGGCGGAAGCGCATGTGGCGAATCACGACATCGTGTGTATCGATCAGGAAAGATTGTCCGGTGACGCAAATACCATCTCCGGGAGCTGTTTGTCCGGCAATCGTTACATAAGGGGCACGTACGCTAATCGGGCTTTTCAAACGAATCACTCCCGCTACATTGAATACAATAATACGTGCACCTCCCGTTTCGCAGGCTTCGCGTAATGTTCCGGGACCGGAATCTTCCAGCGAAGTGACCACGATCACTTTACCTCCACGACCACCGGGAGTATACATACCTCCGCCTTCCGCGCCGGGGAAAGCCGGGATATTACTTTTTATCAAATCTTCGGGTTTGGAGGCCCAAGGCTTATAGGGACGACCTTTCTTTGCTTCTTCTAACACTGTCGGCAAAGCTTTTTCCCATGCCGCATCCGATTTCCGTTCAAACTCCGCTTCTTGTTTTGCTCCTCTTGCTTTTACCGAGTCCGGAATTACAGGATACTGGGCTGCCACAGGTAGTACACAGGCAACCAGCATCCACGCTGATAATACTTTCTTAATGTTGTTCATTCTTTCGAATCTTAATTAGGTTTCTAAAAGGACGATTAAGAAAGCATTTTGTAATCGGTTATCTCTCTCCTTTCCGCCATTCATTCATATATTCGCGAGGGGACTGATTATATTTTTTCCGGAAACACTTACTATAATATCCCGAATCCTTGAATCCGACAGCAAAAGCAATTTCGGAAACACTTAAATCCGTATTTTTAATCAGCTCGATAGATTTATTCAAACGAATCTCTTTTACCAGATCGACGGGTGCCAGGCCGGTAAGACTCTTCAGTTTCTTGAAGAATGCCGAACGGCTCAATCCGATACCGGATGCTATGGTGTCAATGTTAAAGTCACTGTCGTCCATATTTTCTTCAATGACCTGATGTATCTTTTCGAGGAACTGTACGTCTTTCTTTACCAAAAATTGTTCGTAGCTGTCTTCTTCGGTCGTCGTCTGGTTTTCCATTTGCTGACGGATTCGTTCACGGAACAGTTTCCGTTCGGCAAGCAACTGGTCGATACGTGCCAACAGATATTCCTTACTGAAAGGTTTGGTGATGTAGGCGTTCGCCCCTAAAGTGATCGCTTTGGTCTTGGCGCCTTCATCATTCTTCGCAGTCAGGATAATGACAGGGATATGGCTGATTTGGAAATCTTTGCGGATGGATTGCAACATTTCAAGCCCATCCATTTCGGGCATCATCTGATCGGTCACCACAATATCCGGATGATACAGATGTACTTTCTTCAAACCTTCCACTCCGTTATTGGCAATATGGATATTGAACTTGTCTTCCAGCTGGAGCTTTATCAACTGGCAAAGGTCTTTGTTATCTTCCACCAACAGAAGGGTCGGTAATGAAGCGTCGATTTCCGGTTCTTCTTCCGTACCGTCTTCGGATATGGCATTTGCAACAGGATCTTGTTCTACCGCAACAGGGGCTGTCTCCGTATCTCCCACATAGAAGTCTACTTCCGACGGGCGGTAATGCTCCTTATCCATCAGGAGTTCTACAATAAACACCGCTCCTTGTCCTTCGGGACTTTCGGCACGAATCTGTCCGTGATGCAGATTGACGATCTCTTTTGAAAGTGCCAATCCGATACCCGTGCCCTGATAATAGGAGTTTTTCGCGTTCTCTCCTTGCGAGAAGCGTTCGAAAATCTCGGTCAGTTTATTTTGTGGAATACCTACTCCGTTATCTTCCACTCGTACATAACAACGTTTACCGTCGTCTGTCAATCCGGTAGTTATATAAATACTTCCTCCGGAATGAGTGAATTTGAATGCGTTGGATATGATGTTGCGGATAACAATACTCATTTTCTCCTTGTCCGCCCATACCATAATCGGTTCATCCGGCAACTGGAAAGTAAAACTGATCTCGTTTTCTTCGGAAAGTACCCGGAATTCTTTCTGGAAAGAAGCTATCATCTCATTAAAATCAATTAATGACACATGCAAACGCATCTTGCCGTTCTGAATCTTCCGGAAATCAAGGATCTGATTCACTAATTGCAGCATCTGATTGGTGTTCTTCTCCATCAGATCCACATATTGCAATCCTTTCGGAGAGAGCTTTTCGCGTTCTCTTAGTTCCTGTATCGGACCTTTTATCAATGTCAAAGGAGTGCGCAATTCATGGGAGATATTGGTAAAGAACTTGATTTTCATCTCCGATACCTTTTGCTCGATATAAATATCATTCTTCATTTTAAGCATGAAAAAAGCCAGGCGCAGGCTGAAATAGAGAGCTGCCAAACCTAGAATTACATAAATAAGGGTTGCCCACCAGCTCAACCACCACGGTGGAAGGATAGTGATGGCCAGTGTACAGTTGGAAACCAGCTCCGGATTGGCTTCATCTACGGTTTCGACACGGAATGTATAGTCTCCGGGAGGTACGTTGGTATAAGAAGCGATACGGTTCTTTCCGTTATAATGCCATTCTTTTTCGTATCCTTCGAGTATATATCGATAAGATACCCGGTTTTGATTATAGAAATTCAATGCGGCAAATTCAATCGTGAACATGGATTGATTGTAGTTCAGTTCGATTGCTTTGGCGTATGTGATAGATTCTTTCAGGATCGGACATTCGCGGAAACTACGCAGATCGCGGTTGGAAACTTTAAAGTCAACAATATGTGTATCGTAGTTCGTATGCAATGTTTCCAGTTTGTCGGGAGAGAATGTCAGGATTCCCTGCCGGGTACCAATCCACAAGTCTCCATTCAAGGTACGGAGGGCACTACCCTCTTCCAATTCCACATTCAGGAAACCGTCGTATTTGTCGTAGTTACGAAACTGTTCGGTAGCTTTATTGAAGCAAGACAAGCCAATTTCCGTTGTAAACCACAAGTTACCGTTTTTATCTTCTACGATGGACTTGACTACATCGTTATTCATTCCTTCACGTATGCCGTATGATTTGAAAATCGGCTCACGCTTTTCTTTATCATAGCGGACTAATCTATTCAAACCGCCTCCGAATACACTTACCCAGATTTGCGAATCAGTATCTTTGTAGAGTACATAAATATCATTATCCGCTACGTTTGAATTTTCGCTGACCTGGCGGTACGTTTCAAACTGGATCTGTTCGGGGGTAGTGAAATGTCCGTCGAAAGACATCAGGCCATCCATTGTTCCTACCCAAATACGTCCGTCTTCGTCTTCCGTCATGGTACGTACCTCCATATAAAGACCGTATGCAGGATATTGTTTCAAGCCATTGTATTTATGTATAAAGGTAATTGCTCCGTTCTCTTCGGAAATTAGATTCAGACCTCCTCCCAGTAATCCTACCCAAATGCGCCCCTGGCTGTCCTGATAGGTAAAGTACACATCGTTGTTACTGATAGAATTCGGATTCTTGGGGTCATTGATATAACGGGTAAAACGCAACCCGTGCGGTGAATTCATGTCTGGTTCGGCTTTGACAAGCCCGTTTCCTTTGGTAGAAAACCAAAGATTACCGTCTTTGTCTTCCATAATATGATATACGGCTCCCAACAGATAGTTCTTATCCGAGAAGATTTGTTTCACTTGTCCGTTACGATCCAGACGATACAGGGCTTGCCAGCGGGTTCCTACCCAAATATCCCCATTTTGCGCCTGGAAGAGAGCTCGTATTCCCTGATTCCAGGAAGTCGATCTCTCGGGCACTACCGGAGATGGAGAAACTTCTGTCAGCAGTTGGAATTGCTTCTTGGGGAAGTTAAGCCTGTATACTCCGCTGCTTGTAGATGCCAGCCAAAGGATACCATCTTTATCCAGCAGAAGATGGAAGAAAAGCTGATTGGGAAGATCGTCGGAGAAAGGCTTCAATTGGTTGATACGGGTCATTTCCAGTTTCTCCCTGTCGAATAGAAGAATTTCTCCTCCCGGAGTCATAAAGAACATGCCCTGTTCGCCGGCATCCTGCATTTCAAAATTGCCGATTGCGTTCTGATTGGGGAATGTAAAGCGGTGATGGCTCCTGTTCAGGGGATCATAATAGGTCAATGCTTGGTTACCCTCCTGAAACCATACCTTATCGTATTTATCATAGAATATAATTCCATTGTCCTTTTCGGGGATGGTAAAGGGGAGCTTGGTCAACTGCTTGTAGCCGATATTGTACTCGTATGCTCCTTCGTTGGTGGTAATGTACATCAGACCGGATTCTGTTACCAGCAAATTAGAAACCGGCTGTTTGATTTCCGGTATCTCGTAACGGTTAACCACTCCGTTTTGCGGATCAATGCTATAAATGTGGCCTTTCTTGTCTCCCAACCATAAGAATTTAGAATTATAGGAGGCACAAGTAAACTGATCGGGGTTGGCAGATACTTTTTTCTGTATAAAGTCGGCAGGTTTATCTTTCAGCGCTTCCCCTTTCCGTAGGGACAGAATCTGATAATCCATACCGATCCAATTGATAAATTCGGCTGTTTCGCAGAATATGTTGTGTTTCAGACGCATGTCGTACACGTTCACGTTAGGACGCGAATCATGCAATTGTTTCATCGTTATTTTACCTTCCTTGTCGGTGTACGCACGCAAAAGACTTTTATCTTTTGTCAGCAACAACACGTCGCCCTCTTCGGTCGTCTGAATTTTGATAATCTGAATGTTTTCGGAATATTCTTTCACATCGTCGTAGACGGCATGAAAGCTCTCATGCCGTTTATCGAACAGATAGAGTTTACGGTCGATAGTTTTAATCCACAGAAAACCATTCTTATCTTCTACGATACGCTGAATTTTACGCGGCGGAATATCTGTGGAATAAAAGCCGTCATGATTATCGTAGGAACGGAATTTACTTCCGTCAAAGCTACATAGTCCATACCAGGTACCAAACCAGATAAATCCGTCTTGTCCTTTTAATGTACAGTTTACGATATTATTAGGCAAACCACGTTCAGCCGTGTAGTGTTCTACAATCATATTTGGATAGGCAAAAGCATACATGCCTATCATGGATAGTAATAGTATTAGAATATTCCGTTTTCTCATTGATGGCTATAATTGGAATTAAACGTATTCAAAGATAGTCTTTTTTTTTGAATAGTGCTTTAGTAACATATAAAAAACAAGTTGGCAGGTCACCCCGCTAATCACTAATCACTAACCTGCTAATCACTTTTATCGTACTATTTTTCAGTTCCAAATTCAGTCTGTTGACGTTCTACTTCATCCAACACCCGTTGGCGTTCTTCCTCTGTCAGTTGCACTTTTCCTTCAGATGATTCTTTGCCCGGGTTTACATTGAGAGTGGACGGTGTTGTCCTTTGTATTTCATAAGCCTGTTCTTCATAACAGAAAGGAAGTTCTGCAGGAACGCTTTCCAGTTCAATTTCAGTAGCTGTCGGAGCTTGAGTACCCTCAAACTGTACGCGGGCTTTCACCTTTATTTTTCCGGCTTTCCGGGTAGAACGAATCAATACCGGAGCGGAGCCGAACTCCACCGCACGGGGATTAGCGCCAATAGTAGCATCTCCGATGATTTCTCCTTCACCTTCTACCGTGAAAACGATATTCTCTTTTGCCAGACGGCGCACATTTCCACTATCATCGGTTACTTCAGCAACTACGACGATAAAGTCGGAGCCATCAGCTATCAGGTTCACTTTTTGAGTATCTACATAAAGACGTAGTTTGGTGGAACGTCGGGAAGGCATTTTCTTTTGAGTGCATACCACTTTTCCGTTGATGATTCCTTCGGCAACCATGTTCACTTTTTGCCAGTTTTTTTGAGTATAGCTATATCCGCGTGCTTCCCAAAAGTCCCAGACATTCTCGAATATAACGGGAGCATTCGGCATGTGCCCTTTGGCATGAACCACCGGTTTCGTCCAGGTTTTCGTTCCATCATAAATAGAAAGACGGACTGAATCACAGTTTGTGAATACAACTACGTCCTTATCGGAGAACTGCGACATTTCATGAGCAATGAATATCATCGGGCCACATTCTGCCAATGGGTGTTGGAGGCTGGCCGGCGACTGGCTGCGAAATACTTCATACGCATATTTCTTCTGACGGAAAGCATCATAAATGCCGCCCCAATAAGGATCCGGATGATAGCCACGCTGATGGTCGAACGGATGCCATTGGGCACCACCGATAAACAAACCGGTCGTGCGGTACATCTCGTCATAGCTCTTTGCCAAGGACATAGCCTGTACCAGTAACGGGCGTTCTCCCCAACTGCGGCTGGCACGGTTATTATTGTTGTGAGCATACCAGTCGTCTACATTCTCCCCGAATTCACGGGTAAAGATACATTGCTCCGGCTTGTCTTCCTTTTCATCATCACCCGGCCAGCCATAAACAACGTCATAATGCTCTTTCACTCCGGCAGAATGGACATCGGCAGCAGCTACCGGACGTCCCGGATAGGGATATTCTTCTTTGGTAATCTCAAGAGCCTTCAAGGCAAAATCGAGCGGATAGCGGGTTTCATTCAAGATGGGTTCCCACATCAGTACGGAAGGGTGATTACGGTCACGACGAATCATTTCGCGGGTATTCTGATGAACCAACTCCCCGAATTTCGGATCTTTGTTCCAGTACTGCCATCCCGGAGTAGCGACAATCACGAACAGACCGAGTTCGTCACAGGCATCCATAAAGGCAGGATCTTGGGGATAGTGGGCTACACGAATAATGGTGCATCCGGCATCACGCAGACGTTTGGCGTCACGCCATTGCTGTGAGTTCGGCAAAGCATTGCCTACGTATGCAAAATCCTGATGGCGATTGGCTCCTACCAGTTGTCCGAAAGGTTTGCCATTCAGCCAGAATCCGTCTTTACCACGGAATTCTGCCAGACGAATACCGACACGGGTAATGCCTCCGTCAATGGATTTATTTCCTTTTTTAATACGTGATTGTACCCTATATAAATAAGGTGTGTCCGGTGACCAAAGAGTAGGATTCTTTACTTCCATCTGTTGACGGATGGATTTTTTCTCTCCCGGCTTTAAAGAAAGTTTTCCTGAACTGCGTTTGATTACTTTTCCATCCGCATCTGTCAAAGTCGTTTCTACAGTGACTGACTCGGAACGAACGTCGTCATTCTGAACTTCGGTGTTTACATATACCTGCGCACTCTTTTCACTGATCTTATCAAAATGAACGAATACACCTCCACCGCCAACGGTTTGTGAATCAATAGCGTCAGTAATAGCTACCGGAGATTTGGCAATCATCCATACATCACGATAAATGCCACCATGATAAGCAAAGTCTAATGTGTATTGACGTTTTCCGGGAGGATAGGATTTGTCATCACTGTTGTCCGTGAAAACAGCGAGCAGACAGGAGTCTCCAGCCTGTACACCATTGGCGGTCAAGTCTAAAGTAAAAGGTAGATAACCTCCCAGATGTTCCTGGATGCGTTTACCATTCAGATAAAGGATCTGTTTGCCCATAGCTGCTTCAAAATGAAGCACTACCCGTTGCCCTTTTGTTTCAGCGGGGAGGACAAAGTGCTTACGGTACCAAGCCGGTCCTTGATAATTGCGGCATCCGCTTCCTTCGGCCGGCATCAACTCTACGGTATGAGGGGTGGAAACGACATTCCAGGAACGGTCATCGAAGTTTACCGCTTCTGCTCCCCGGACATCGCCTCTGAAAAAGCGCCATCCCGGATTGAAATTATAGACTTGTCGCCCGCTACCGGGAAGCTGGATGAATCCGGCAACCGATGTCTCGGGACGGTAAGTTTCTGTAGCCTGCCCTTTTTCTATCAAGGAAAATAGCAACAGAAAAGCTGATAAGATGATAAATGGTCTTTTATTCATAATTCTTTATTTATATATTTCATTCGTTAAATGGGAATTTATCGGTTAAAATGGGAATTTTGCAGTTAAATGAGAATTTATCGGTTAGGCTGAAAGCCTTACAATTATATATTTATTGGGGTGCCCTGAAAGGGCTTAATTATATAGCGTAGGGCAACGCC
>QWCE01004632.1_pt1 | contig 13393 bp, 9 predicted proteins | sample 1972531 | NCBI WGS metagenome assembly QWCE01 (sample SAMN09866716, study PRJNA288562) | Human gut metagenome isolate term4_stool, whole genome shotgun sequencing... | reverse complement strand
GCCCTTCTTCAGAAGGGTTTCCTCCCTCCTCCCCCGGTATGTCGCGCCTCCACCCTCCCCCATCTCAAAGAACCGCGTTGCCGTATGGCTTCGAATGCCGGGCCTTTTTCAGAATCCAGTCATGGAACAGCCGGACTTTGGGCCGCTGGATGCCCTTGCGCGTGGACACCACGTAATAGGTCTGCGGAGCGGGAAAAACCAGATTGAAGGGTACGATAAGTTCCTTCTTCTGCAGGGCTTCCCTGACCAGCCACTCACGACCGAGCGCAACGCCGAGCCCCTGCTTCGCCGCTATCGCGGTCAATTCGGCACGGTCGAAACTGTAGCCCGACTGGAGCGGCAACCCCGTGATCCCCGCCCAGTTCGCCCATATCTCCCATCCCGCGTAGAACGGCGTGTTCGCGGCCTCAGGATGCTCATGGATCAGCTCACAGTTGCGCAACGCTTCGGGATTCTCGATCAGATCATGCTCCCGCGCGTAACGCTGGGAGCATACGGGCAACAGGTTGTCCCGCAGAAGCGGCGTCGCGTGCAGCCCGTCGGTAATCGAGTCGCCGCAATAGATCGCCACATCCGCGTTGCCTTCTTCATTCTCATAACTAATGAGGTCGTTGCCGCTGCGTATGTGCAGGGAAATGCTGGGATGCTCGTGCTGAAATCCCGGCAGCAGCGGCAACAGCCAGCAACCCGCGATGGAAGGGGCGCAGGCGATGACGAGATCCCCCTGCAGCTCCGCCTCCTGAATATTTCTGATGGTTTCGTGGATCTGCTTGAGGCTGGCGTCCAGCGCGCCGTACAGCGTCTTCCCTTCTTCGGTCAGGATGATCTTGCGCGTCAGGCGATGAAAAAGCGGAAAACCCAGTTCCTGCTCAAGGCAGCGTATTCTATGGCTCACCGCACTCTGGGTGATGCACAGATCCTCAGCCGCCTTTGTAAAGCTCATGTGCTTGGCTACGACCGTAAACGAGTACAGGAATTGCCCGGACACGTGGAGTTTATTCTGGTTCATGCATTCATCTCATGAATGGGCGGATAAAGATTTTGCGTTTGATAGAATTATCACATTCTTCTATACCGTAATCATAAGTTCAGCAGAATCCATAGATAACCAACTTTTTTCAAGCCTCATCCTATCCTTCAAGCCAGTCTTTGGCAAACAAGCTTTCCCGCTTCGGAACAAATTGCCTCATAGAAAAACTGTTCGCGTTATAGATGAAAAGACACATGGCCTTTCCTTCATAAACTTGTCGCGGGCCCCGCCCGGCTATGGAGAGTGCAGCAGTATGACCAGTTCCGTTCTTTTCACCCCCGTTGGGATCAACAGGATGACGCTGAAAAACCGCATCGTCATGCCCGCAATGGCTTCTTACCATGCGGCCGTCAACGGCGAGGCCACCGAAAAGCTCATCCGGTACCATGAGGAGCGCGCCAAGGGCGGCGTAGGCATGAATATCGTCGAAGCCACCTATGTGGCCCGCAGCGGCAACAGCTTTGATCTCGGTCTCGGCATTTCCGACGACTTCATGATCAAGGGCCTCTCCAAGCTCACCGACGCCGTGCATCGCCACGACGGGAAGATCGCCATTCAGCTCCAGCACGGCGGGCGCTTCGGCAACCCGCCCACCTCCGGCTGTCCGCGCCTGCTCGTCTCCATGATTCCGGGCCTCGCCCCCACCGAAAACGCCCGCGTCATGGACGCCGACGACATCGAAGGCATGGTCGAGGCGTATGTACAGGCCGCCCGCCGCGCCGTGGAAGCCGGGTTCGACGCCGTGGAAATCCACGGGGCGCACGGCTACCTCATCAACCAGTTCATGTCTCCTCTCACCAACCTCCGCGAGGATGCCTACGGCGGCAGCTTTGAAAACCGGATGCGCTTCCCTCTCGAAGTCCTGCGCGCCGTCAGAAAACAGGTCGGCCCCGATTTCCCCATCCTTTTCCGCTACAGCATGGAAGAATTCATGCCCGGCGGCATCGACATGGAACAGGCCGTCCGCATCGCCAAGGTCATGGCCGACAACGGCGTGGACATGCTGAACGTCTCCATCGGCATCGGTGAGTCCGTGGAATACATCATTCCCCCCGCCAGCGTGCCGGACGGCTGGAACGCCGATCGCGCCGCCGCGATCAAGCGGGCCGTCGGCTCCCGCATACCCGTCGCCGTGGTGGGCCGGATCTGCAACCGCAAGACCGCCGAAAACATCATCGCTTCCGGCAAGGCCGATCTGGTGGCCATGGGCCGGGCCCTGCTCGCCGATCCCTTCCTGCCCGCCAAGCTCGCGGAAGGCCGCGACGACGAGATCCTGACCTGCATCGGCTGCAACGAAGGCTGCACCGGGATGCTCAACGAATGCCGCCCCATCTCCTGCGCCCTGAACCCGCGCACCGGATATGAGGATGACTACCCCATGACGCAGGCCGACGCGCCGAAGGCCGTCGTTGTCATCGGCGGCGGACCCGCCGGGTGCGAAGCCGCCCTCACCGCCGCGCAGCGCGGGCACAAGGTTGTGCTGTTCGAGGCCACCTCCACGCTCGGCGGTCTTGCCAACATTGCCGCCCTGCCTCCCGGGAAGGGCGTGTTCGCCACGCTCGGCACATATTTCTCCACCATGCTTCCCCGCGCCGGGGTCGATGTCCGCCTGAACACGAAGGCCGACGCCGACGCCGTCCGCGCCCTGCATCCCGATCATGTCATCGTGGCAACAGGCGGAACTCCCATCGTGCCCCGCTTCTGCGCCGACTCCCCGGTTGTCCTCGCGCAGGACATCCTCACCGGAGCCGCGCAAGCCGGTTCCCGGGTTCTGGTCATCGGCGGCGGGCTCGTGGGCAGCGAAACAGCCGAGTTCCTCGCCGACAAGGGCCGCGAAGTCACCGTCGTGGAACTGCGCGACGGTATCGCCCTCGACATGGAATACAAGACCCGCCAGATGCTCATGCCCAAGCTCGCGGCCCTCGGCGTCGTCTTTCTGACCGAAACTGAGGTGCTCGAAATCGGCTGCAACGGCAACGTCAAGGTGAAGACTCCCTATCTGGAAAAAGAACTCTCCGGTTTTGACACGGTGGTCGTCGCGCTCGGCTATCGCCCGGACGCCGCCCTCTGCGCGGATCTCGCCGCCGCGGACATTGATTTCGTCCGGGTAGGGGACTGCAAGAAGGTCGGCAAGATCATCAACGGGGTTTGGGAAGCCTTCCAGCTTGCCTACCGGATCTGAGCCGGGGCACCGCCCCGGACCCGGCGGCGCGTTTGCTTCGGCGGGCACCCCTGAAGCAAACGCTTGACGGACAGTAAGGGTTACGGAGAACTCATTGTTTTGACGGCGTGAAGGACTCTTTTTCCAACCTCCCGCCGGAACGAACTCCCTCCAACTCACCTCCCCACCAGTCAAAAGTCTTGGGAAGGAGAGAGGTGGGGGCCGGGGGAGAGGAGAGGAAACCCTTCTGGAGAAGGGGTTTCCTCTCCCCTCCCCAACTCTCCCTCCCCGGCACTTTGGGCCCCTCTCCACCCAACAACGCAAGGAGAAACACGGCATGTCGCTCTCCCTCGATCGTTCCCTGCTTAAGCCTGTGGCCACCGTGGTCGCCATCGTCCTGTCGCTGTTCCAGATCTATTTCACGGGCGGCTTCGGGGTGACGGACGCGCACATCCTGCGCGGAACCCACCTCACCCTCATCATGATCCTCGTCCTGCTCCTCGTCCCTTCGCGCAAGCTGGCTCCGGGGGAAAAGGAAGGCTGGTTCCCCATTCTCATCGATCTGGCGCTGATTGCACTGGCCATCGCCATCAACGTGTATGTTTTCCAAGAGGCGGACAACATCTCCCGCCGCCTCAAGTATGTGGAAGACGTCACCAATCTGGACCTGTTCTACGGGACGGGGCTTGTCCTGCTGGTGCTTGAGGCCACGCGCCGCACCTCGGGCTGGCCACTCGTCATCGTGTCCGGCAGCTTCCTCGCCTACGCCATGTTCGGCGAATACATGCCCGGCGGACTCGCCCACAACGGCATCGAATACGATCGCCTGATCGAGCAGCTTTTCCTCCTCACGGACGGGATCTACGGCGTCCCGCTCGGCGCGGCGGCGGGCATGATCTTCGCGTTCGTCATGTTCGGGGCCTTCCTCGAAAGTTCAAAGATGAGTTCGCTGTTCATGGATCTTGCCTGCCTGCTGACGCGCAAGTCCGCAGGCGGGCCCGCCAAGGTCTCCATTTTCGCCTCGGCCCTGTTCGGGACCATTTCGGGAAGCGCCGCCGCCAACGTCTACGGCACCGGCACCTTCACCATCCCGCTCATGAAGAAGGTCGGCTACACGCCCCACTTCGCGGGCGCGGTCGAGGCCGTAGCCTCCACAGGCGGGCAGATGATGCCCCCGATCATGGGCGCGGCGGCCTTCATCATGGCGGACGTCATCGGCGTCAGCTACCTGACCATCGCCAAGGCCGCCCTCATCCCTTCCGTCCTCTATTACCTGACCCTGCTCGCCATCATCCACCTTGAGGCCGTCAGCAAGAACATGGGCACCCTGCCCCCCGAGCTCGTCCCCAGCGCGGCTTCGGTCCTGCGCCGCCTATACTACCTGTTCCCGCTGGTTTTTCTGATCACTATTCTGCTCATGGGCCGCAGCGTCATCGCCTGCGCCTACTACGGCACGGTGTGCATCGTGATCCTCAGCATGATCCGTTCCGAAACGCGCTTCACCTTCAAGCGGCTCTGCGGCGCGCTGGAACTTTCGGCCAAGAATGCCATGATGGTTTCCTCCTGCTGCGCCTGCGCGGGCATCATCATCGGCGTCATCAGCCTGACCGGCATCGGCTACAAATTCATCAACGTCATCACCGCGCTCGCGGGCAGCAACCTTTTGCTGCTCATGGCCATGCTGATGGTCACCTGCATCATCCTCGGCATGGGCGTGCCCACGGCCCCGGCGTACATCATCGTCGCCACGCTCGGCGCTCCGGCCCTCATGAAGGCGGGCGTCCCGATCATCGCCGCGCATATGTTCGTGTATTTTTACGCCATCCTTTCCGTGATTACGCCGCCCGTGTGCCTCGCGGCCTTCGCGGGGGCCGCCATCGCGGAAACCAACGCTATGAAGACAGGGGTGACAGCCATGAAGCTGGGCATCGTGGCCTTCATCATCCCCTTCATGTTCGTGTTCGAGCCCGCCCTGCTCATGCAGGGTTCCACGACCGAGATCGCCACGGCCTTCGCTTCAGCCCTCATCGGCGTCATCGGCATAGCCTCCGGGATGCAAAACTGGCTCCTCGTCCGCTGCCGCCTCTGGGAACGTGCACTCTTGCTCGCCAGCGGGCTCATGCTCATCTTCCCCGGCCTCATCACGGATACCATCGGCCTTTCCAGCCTCCTTATAGTCTTGTTCGCACAGCGCCTCAGAAAGGGCGGTTCCCCCGTCGCGGCCGCCTGACCGTCCCGGAATGAATAGCAAACCCTAACCCTTGGAGGTTCCATCCATGCGTACAAACCTTATAGCCGCTGCCGTGGCCCTGGCCGTCGCACTGCTCCCCTCCGCCGCCCTTGCCGAAAAGACCCGGCTGACTGCCGTGTCCGGCCCCGTGTCCGGCGGCTGGTACCTCGGCGTCGGCCTCGTCGCCAAAGCGTTCACCGATGCCAACCCCAACTATGAAGTCACCATGCTGCCCGGCAACTCCACCTCCAACGTCATCCAGCTCCAACAGAAGAAGGCGGATCTGTCCATCGGCATGCACACCATGAACATGGCCGCCATCAAGGGGACGGCCCCCTACAAGAAGGCGTTCCCCAACATCGCCGCCTACGCCAACCTCAACGACACCGCCCGATTCCACTTCGTGGTGACCAAGAAGTCCGGCATCACCTCCATCGCGCAGCTCCGCGACTCCAAGATGCCCGTCCGCCTCGCCTACGGCGCGGTCGGCGGCTCCGGCGAAGTGTTCTGCGGCTGGATTTTTGAAAGCTACGGCTTCACCTACAAGGACATCCAGTCGTGGGGCGGCAAGCTGTATTCCAATAACTTCGATGACATCGTGAATATGACCAAGGACGGCCAGCTTGACGCCATCGTATGGGTCGGGCCCGGCGAATCGTGGTTCTTCACCGAAATCGCCCAGAACGTCGACCTCGTATGGCTCCCCGTCGACGAAAAGAGCATGGACGACGTCGCCAAGAAGCACGGCCTCGGCAAGGGCACCATCCCCGGCTCCCTGTTCAAGGGCATGGTGGGCAAGGACATCCCGACCGTAACCGAATGCAACGAACTCACCGTGCGCGCCGACCTCGACGAGGAGACCGTATACAGGCTGACCAAGGCGTTCATCGAAAATCTTGACGACATCAGAAAGGGCTGCGCGACGTGGGCCGACTGCACGCCCGAAAAGGCCGCCAAGGGCACCGGCGCGCCCATGCATCCCGGCGCCGTCCGCTACTACAAGGAAGCCGGTCTGCTGAAGTAGCCCCGGCAGCGCGGGGAGCTTCCCCCTCCCCGCGCCCCAAATCATCGGGAAGCTCAAGCCGCCGCTAACCACCGAACGGGGCCACCCCCGCAAACAAAGGAATCCGCCATGATCATCGATTTCCGTGCCCGTCCCCCCTACAAGAGTTTCCTCAAGCTGAGCCTGTACAAGCCGTGGCGTCCTCTGCCCGAAGATCCCGCCGAATGGGGAGCTTTCGAGCTTGGGCGCGAGCCCAACATCACCGCCGACGCCCATGACATGGACGCCTTCGTCAAGGAAATGGACGACAACGGCATCGTCAAGGCCGTGCTCATGGGCCGCCATGCCGACGATTTCGGCATCGTGGACAACGACGAACTGTATGAGCTGACCCAAAAGTATCCGGGCCGCTTCTTCCCCTTCGCCGGGATCAACCCCCGCGAGGAAGGCGCTGTCGAAGAAGTGGAGCGCTGCATCTCCAAGATGGGCTTCAAGGGCATCAGCGTCGATCCGGGCTGGCTGAACCCGCCGTTGAAGGGCGACGATCCGATCTTCACGCCCGTCTATGACAAGTGCGCCGAGCTCGGCGGCATCCTCGTCATGAGCGTCAGCGCGGCCCTCGGCCCCGACCTGACCTATTCCGACCCGGTCATCGTGCAGCACGTCGCCACCAGGTACCCCGGCATGAAAATCGTCGTAGCCCACGGCTGCTGGCCGCATGTGGAACGGATGCTTGCCGTCGCCATGCGCTGCCCCAACGTCTATCTGGTTCCCGACTGCTATGTGTACATCGACTGCATGCCCTTTGCGGATACGTATATTGAGGCGGCGAACTCCTTCCTCAAGTACCGCACCATTTTCGGCAGCACCTATCCCGAACGCAGCCTGAAGCAGACCATCGAAGGCTGGAAGAAGCGCCCGTGGGACCCGGAAGCCCTTGAGCTTTCCCTCTACGGCAACGCCGCCCGTTTGCTGGGTATTGAGTAGGGTCGAGGGGAAATTGGGAGGGGGAAGGGCCCCTTTTGGAAAAGGGGCCCTTCCCCCTCCCAACCCCTCACCCATACCCCTAAATTTTTTGTGTTTATCGAATCCCTCATGCCGACTTTGCGTGTTGCCGGTATGGGTAGGGCTGTCGCCTTGCGCGTGGAAAACGATGCCGAAGAAGCTGTCGAATGAAAGGAAGGAGTCGTAGATGCATACCCCTGTTTCACTGACCCCCATGAACATCCATACCCTGACGGTCAGGAACCGTTTCGTCCTGCCGGGGATGGTGACCGACATGGCCGTGGACGGCGGCTATGTGACGGAACGGCTGCTCTCCTATTATGAGGAGAGGGCCAAAGGCGGCGTGGGGCTGGTCATCGTGGAGGCCACCTCCATCGACGTTTCCGGCAAGACTTTCCTGCACGGGCTGGACATCAGCGATGACCGTTTCATCCCCGGCCTGCGCCTGCTCGCGGAACGCGTCCACTCCCACGGGGCCGCCGTCGCCATCCAGCTCCAGCACGGCGGGGGCCGCGCGCATCCCGAATATTCCCACATGCCCCGCCGGGTCATGGGCGTCATTCCGGGCGTGTTTGAGCCCGACAACGCCATCACCCTTGATGAGGCCGAGTTCGCCCGCCTCGCGGACGCGTGGGCCAAGGCCGCCCTGCGCGCCAAGGCCGCCGGGTTCGACGCCGTGGAAATCCACGGGGCCAGCGGCTACCTGCTCGAACAGGCCGTGTCCGCATTCACCAACCGCCGCGCCGACGGCTACGGCGGATCGCTCGCCAAGCGCCTGCGCTTTCCCGCCGAGGTTGTCCGCGCCGTCCGCGCCGCCGTGGGCGGGGATTTCCCCATCCTCTACCGCCATACCTCCGTGGAGGACGTGCCTACCGGGAATGGTATCGACCTCGGCACCACCGTCGAGCTGTGCCGCACCCTCACGGACGCGGGCGTCAACGCCTTCGACATCACGGCGGGCATGCAATGCTGCTTCGAGCTGATGACGCCCCCCACCTGTATGCCCAAGGCGTGGAACGCCGCCACCAGCGCCGCTGTCAAGGAAGCGCTCGGGGACAGGGCGCGGGTCATGCTCACGGGCCGGATTTCCGACGCCGACACCGCCGAACGGGTCGTACGCGACGGTCTAGCGGACTTCGCCATCATGGGCCGCGCGCTCATCGCGGATTCGCATCTGGTGGAAAAATACGCCGCCGGGCGCAAGGACGAGATCTGCCCCTGCGTGGCCTGCGGGCAGGGCTGCGTGGGCAACGCCGACAAGATGATCGCCGAGGACGGCGGCGCGTTTACCGCGCACACCACCAACCCGGTGCCGCTCGTGCTCGTGGACGCGAGCGGGTCGGACCTCGCCCTTTCCGGCGCAGAAGGGTGCCTGGCCGACATCGCGCCCACGCTGCTGGCGATGATCGGCCTGCCGCAGCCGTCCGAGATGACCGGCGAGAGCCTTCTGGCTTGAAATCGTTTCGATGCCGCCGCGTGACCCTTGAAGGCGCCGGCGGCATCGGCTATACTAGTCAACTTGCGTACGCAAAACACTGGAAACGTAAAGGAAGCGTGACACGTTGAATCCCCTGGTAATCGTCTTCTTGGTTCTGCTGGTTCTGTCCGGCGTCGGCCTTATCATCTTCATTCTCATGCATTCGGGCAAGGGCACGGGCATCTCGGACATGATCGCGAGCTCCATGTATTCTACCCAGACGGGCACGAGCATCATCGAGAAGAACCTCGACCGCATCACCATCGGCTGCGCTATCGTGTTCCTGCTCTCGCTGGTGGTTCTCATGATCATTTACCCCCACGGAACCATTACCCAGTAATTGGAAATTTCTTCTTGCATCGCGCGGGAGTTCTGTTAGAATAATCGTCGCTGCAAATAGCATGTCGGAGTGGTGGAACGGCAGACACGCTAGCTTGAGGTGCTAGTGCCCATATACCGGGTGTGCGGGTTCAAATCCCGCCTCCGACACCATCGATCACAAAAGGGCCCGTAGGGCCCTTTTTTGATGCCGATGCTGCGAATCCGATAGGCACCTGATCTGACCCCTTGTTTTGGGCTCGGCGCGGCACGAAGGCCGCTTGGCCCAAAGGCGGGGCCATATCAGGCACCTGTCGGCCCCTCGCTGACTTCCTTGGGCGTTCGGGGGAGTCGCACTTGGTCCAATTAAGGAGTGAATGATGGAGACAGGCAAAGAGAAAACAGCTCATGGGCGGCAGGTGGAGAGGGTTCTTTGGATCGTTCTCGTCTTGAACCTGGTGGTGGCCGCCTCCAAGTACTTCTACGGTCTGGCGTCGGGATCGGCCTCCATGCAGGCCGATGGCATCCACTCGGTATTCGACTCGCTGGGCAACGTCATCGGGCTTGTCGGCATCAGCTTGGCGGCGCGTCCTGCCGACGCGGGGCACCCTTACGGCCATTCCAAGTTCGAGACCTACGGTTCGCTCGCCATCGGCGTGCTGCTCCTCTTCGCTGCCTTCGAAGTAGGCTCCTCGGCTGTGGAGAAGCTGGTCGCCGGCACCTACACGGCTCAGGTGACGCCCGTGTCCTTCATCGTCATGGTGGGAACCCTCGTGGTGAACCTGTTCGTGACCTTGTACGAGCGCCGCGCGGGCAAGCGGCTCAAGAGCGAGATCCTCGCGGCGGATGCGGCCCACACGCTCTCCGACGCTTTCGTCTCCATCGGCGTCATCGTCGGCCTCGGCTTCGTCGTGGCTGGGTTCCCCATGGCCGACCCCATTATGGCGCTGCTCGTGACCGTGGCCATCCTCGCCTCCGCAGTGGGCGTGTTCCGCACGGGGCTGCGCACCCTTTCCGACCACGCGCGCATTCCCGCCGCCGACATCGCCCGTGCGGCGGAGAAGGTGGATGGCGTGCGGTCGATCCATGCCGTGCGCACCCGGGGCACCGAGGCTGAGGTCTACTGCGATCTGCACGTGCTCGTCGATCCGCAGATGACGGTGCTTGCCGCCCATGACCTGGGAGATAAGGTGGAAGGTGTCGTGGCCGCGGCCTTCCCTCAAATCAAGGCAGTGCTCGTGCATATCGAGCCGGATACGGCCGCCGAGCGCGCCGAGGGCTAGCGCAAAAAAGCCGCCGTCCGATTTCGCGGGCGGCGGCTTTCGGTAATCTGCGGGGACGGCCAGGGCGTCTTTCCTAGGCCTGGGCGGTGAATCGGATGCCGACGTAGAAGGCGGTGTTCGGCAGGCCCGAAATGTCGTAGACCTCGTCCAGCTCGATGACCGACACGCGCCAGTTGTAGGTGCCGTTGTCCGTGGACACGACGCCGGCCTGGTAGGTGTTGCCCGAGTCGTCCACGCCGCTGTCGGTGACCTCGGCATTTTCCAGCCCCTCCACCTGCATGGCCCCCTGGACGGCCTTCTCAATGGTGCCCGAGGCGAAATCGGCGTAGCGCAGGCGCATGTCGTCGCCCGCCTTGCGCGAGACGGTGAGCGTCCAGGCTCCCTTCAAAAGCTTCACGGCGTCGCCGGCCGACAGCTTGTCGATGCCCTGCACGTACATGAGCCCCGCTTCTTCCAGGGAGACGTCGGCGGGCAGCTTGATGACCTCGAAGCCGCCGTCGGGGTCGGTGCCCACGGGGGTGCGCTCGTATAAAGTGTAGCCGGCATCGGTAAGCGCGGTCATGATTTCCTCGTCGGAAAGCGGCATGAGCGACGAGAGCAAAGGGAAGTCGTAGGAGACCTCGCGGGCCAGATTCTCCTGCAGCGTTTGCTGCTGGCGGATGGGCTCGTTCATGATCTGGTCGAAGTAGCGACCTAAAAAGAGGCAGCCGATGACGGCGGCCACGACCATCGCGGCCAGCATGATGGCCCTCACGCGAGGGGGCGTCTCCAACGGCCGGGAGAGCTCGGCGCCGTCGTAGTAGCGCACGTCCCCGATCTGCACGGTGCTCTTCGGCTCGCGGGCCAGCGGGTGGAAGCCTGCACGGCGGGTGGGAGGCACCTCGGCTTCGCCCGATCGGGCATGGCTGGCCTTGCGGCGGCGCGCCTCCTCGGCGCGGCTTACAGCGGCTTCGGTTGAATCTACGGAATCGCGCAGGTTCTCGTCTTGGGTCATGAATGGCGCTCCTGTACGTTACGGTGTTGCTGCCGATTATACCATTGCTTCCCCGTTGGCTCTCTGCTAGGATAAACGGACTCCATGGGGGAGTAGCTGGCGCCTTCGGGCGCGGCTCGTCAACATCGTGGCCACGGTTGCGCGCATGGGCGGCAACGGCGGACCTGGCGAGCCTCAATTAGCGAGACTCATGGTGCAGGATTGACCGCGAAGGTCTGTTCTGCACCATGAGTCTTTTTTTGTGGGTCGGATGGGCCGGCCCGCGCGGACCGAGGAGGAAGACGTGGATCTTTCGATTTTTCTGACGCCGGAGGCTTGGATCAGCCTCCTCACGCTCATTTTCCTAGAGATAGTTTTGGGCGTGGACAACCTGGTGTTCATCTCCATCACCACCAACCGCCTTCCACCGGAGAAGCAGCATATCGGCCGCAAGCTGGGCCTGGCCGGCGCCCTCGTTATGCGCATTCTGTTCCTTTGCTTCGCGTCCTACCTGGTGCATATGACCGCGTCGCTGTTCACGGTGAACCTCGGCGCCTACAGCCACGGCTTCTCGGTGCGCGACATCGTCATGCTCGTCGGCGGCGGCTACCTCATCTACAAGGGCATCCGCGAGCTGACCGACGTGCTCGCCCTCACCGAGATCAAGGCCGAGACCTCCGAGGAGCACAAGGCGCGCCATCTCATCGGGCTGCCCCAGGCCGTGGGCACCATCATGGTGATGGATCTCGTGTTCTCCATCGACTCGGTCATTACCGCCGTGGGCTTGGCCGAGCATCTCATCGTCATGATCCTGGCTGTGATGATCGCCGTGTTCATCATGATGATCTTCATCGATCCCATCTCGAACTTCATCAACAGTCATCCGGAGATGAAGATCCTGGCACTGGTGTTCATCTGCGCCATCGGCGTTCTGCTCGTGCTCGACTCCGCCGGCATCCACACCTCCATCGAGGTGCTCGACATGCACATGGAGAAGCTCATGGTCTACTTCGCGATGATCTTCGCCGTGGTCTTGGAGTTCATCCAGATGGCCTTCAATTCCCGCCTGAACGCGTGGAAGAAGCAGCTGGCCGACGAGGCCATCGACGCGGCGGTGCGCGAGGCCGAGGGCGGCGAGGAGCCGGCGAAGGTGGGCGAGCAGGCCCGCGCCCGCGTGGATGCCGCCATCGAGAACGCCGAACGGATCGACTAGCGGTGCGGGCGTCGGAGGGCGTTTTCGGTGCTCCTGGCGTCCTTGGCGGCCGTTTGCGGACGAGTCTTGAATTTCTTGAAATTAGGGCTTGCATCGCCTGGCTGCTTCCCTTATAGTATCTCCTCGCGATGCGGACATGGCTCAGCTGGTAGAGCATCACCTTGCCAAGGTGAGGGTCGCGGGTTCGAATCCCGTTGTCCGCTCCATTGTCATCAGAAGGCCGGTCAGGCTCTTGTTTGACCGGCCTTTGCAATGACAGCCGCCAGGGAATGGCGACGTGGCCAAGTGGTAAGGCAGAGGCCTGCAAAGCCTTCACCCCCAGTTCGAATCTGGGCGTCGCCTCCAACCTGGAACTTATATGCGGACATGGCTCAGCTGGTAGAGCATCACCTTGCCAAGGTGAGGGTCGCGGGTTCGAATCCCGTTGTCCGCTCCATGATTTCACGAATCGGGAGCCTGCGGGCTCTCGATTTTCTGTATGAGGGCTTTTGTCAAGCAGCGTGCCTGCAGAGCGCAGTGCCAGCGTGGCTTTTTATCCCGAACGATAGGTGCTACGACATTTTGCCCCCTTTGGCTACAACCAGCCTGACAGAACTCAGTGTCCAGCTGCGGGTTTTTGCCCGATTTCGAATTGCAACCTGTAGCCCAAGGGGCTGTTTTGTCTAAAGCGGGAAAAGGAACTGGCAAAAGAGAGCCTCAG